>OHVJ01000472.1_pt1 | contig 10637 bp, 8 predicted proteins | sample 1579471 | NCBI WGS metagenome assembly OHVJ01 (sample SAMEA3882532, study PRJEB24775) | human gut metagenome | biome: human-associated habitat; feature: intestine environment; material: feces | place: Netherlands | collected 2009/2010 | reverse complement strand
CTTTTGGCTTAGCAGCTGCCGCACCTCGCTCGCCGTATCGGCACTTAGAATTATGTGGTATTGCCCCAGTATTTTTGTAGAAATTACTTTGCGGTGCTGCCCTTGGGTGCATCGGGATAATCGCGCACATGCAAAAGCTGCTCCGCGGTTTCGACCTCCTCCGCCGTGGGTACGCGCACGCCGTTCAGCGGGTACGGGATACCGAGGTTCTGCCACTTGAACAGTCCCAGCGTGTGGTAGGGCAGAATTTCTACGCGGCGCACGGTGGGCAGCGTTTTAATAAAGGCATCCAGCTGCCGCAGGCCGTCGGCGTCATCGGTCAGGCCGGGGACCAGCACATGGCGGACCCAGAGGTCCACGCCCCTGGCCGCCACATACTGTGCCATGGCCAGAATGTTTTTGTTGCTGTGGCCGGTCAGTTTTTTGTGCTTCTCGTCGTCAATTTCCTTTAAATCTAAAATGACGAGGTCGGTGTTTTCCAGCAGACGGTCAAAGCGGGCCATCCATTCGGCGTTGTCGGGCGCAAAGGGCTGGGCGCTGGTGTCCAGCGCGGTCTGCACCTTTTTGGCGCGGGCCAGACGGAACACCTCGCTGACAAAGTCCAGCTGCAAAAGCGGTTCGCCGCCGCTGATGGTCAGCCCGCCGTTGCCGCGCCAGTAGTTGCGGTAGCGGTAGGCGGCAGTAAATGCCTCCTGCGGGGTGCTGGCGGTGTCCTTCGTAAACGCCCAGGTCTCGGGGTTATGGCAGTATTGGCAGCGCATGGCGCAGCCCTGCAAAAAGATGATATACCGCACGCCCGGCCCGTCGACCAGGCCGAAGGTTTCAACAGAATGGATGTAGCCTAGAGTTTCGGACATAAGTTTGCCTCCGTTTATTGGGAAAATGAATGGGTAGGGGGCGGCGTCCTCGACGCCCCGCGGCTGCCGCACACGTCCCGGGAGGGATAAATCCCTCCCCTGCACATTCCTTTTGCGGGCGCTTGTAGGGCAGCCAGCCCTCTGGCCGCCGCGGAGGGGTCAAGACCCCTCCCTACAATGCAATTTGAAAAGGGGTGCTGTAAAACGTGAACGGGTAGCTTGCGCAAACCTGCGGGCCGGGCATGCCCGGCCCCTACCGGGTGGTATAACACAGTATACCACAAAAAAGGCCCGCAGCCGCGGCTGCGGGCCCTATTCTGCTTACAAAATTACAGGACCTTGTGGCAGGTACGTGCGATAACGTCGAGCTGCTGCTCCTTGGTCAGGTCGATGAACTTGACCGCGTAGCCGGAGACACGGATGGTGAAGTTGGCGTACTCCTCCTTCTCGGGGTGCTCCATGGCGTCCAGCAGCTTTTCCACGCCAAAGACGTTGACGTTCAGGTGGTGGGCACCCTGGTCAAAGTAGCCGTCCATGACCTGCACCAGGTTGGTGACGCGCTCGTCCTCGCTGTGGCCCAGGGCATCGGGGTTGATGGTCTGGGTGTTGGAGATGCCGTCCAGTGCCCAGTGGTAGGGCAGCTTGGCAACGGAGTTCAGGGACGCCAGCAGGCCGTGGGTCTCGGCGCCGTAGCTCGGGTTGCCGCCGGGGGCAAACGGGGTGTACGCCTTGCGGCCATCAGGCATAGCGCCGGTGGCCTTGCCGTAGACGACGTTGGAGGTGATGGTCAGGATAGAGGTGGTGGGCTCGGAGTTGCGGTAGGTGTGGCGGCGCTTGATCTTCTCGAGGAAGCTGCGCAGCAGCTCGACGGCGATGTCATCGGCGCGGTCATCATCGTTGCCGTACTTCGGGAAGTCGCCCTCGATCTCGTAATCGGTGACGAGGCCCTGCTCGTTGCGGATGCACTTGACCTTGGCGTACTTGATGGCGGACAGGGAGTCGACCACATGGCTGAAGCCGGCAATACCGGTAGCGAAGGTGCGGCGGACATCGGTGTCGATCAGGGCCATCTCGGCAGCCTCATAGTAGTACTTGTCGTGCATATACTGGATGAGGTTCAGGATGTTGACATACAGCCCGGCCAGCCAGTCCATCATGACGTCGTACTTGGCCGTGACCTCGCCGTAGTCGAGGTACTCGGCGGTGATGGGGGCGTAAGCGGGGCCGACCTGCTCGCCGAGCTTCTCATCGACGCCGCCGTTGATGGCGTAGAGCAGGCACTTGGCGAGGTTCGCACGCGCGCCGAAGAACTGCATCTCCTTGCCGGTCTGGGTGGCGGAAACGCAGCAGCAGATGGAGTAGTCATCGCCCCAGACAGGCTTCATGACGTCGTCGTTCTCATACTGGACGCTGGACGTGTCGATGGAGATTTTAGACGCATAGTCCTTGAAGGTCTTGGGCAGGGCGCTGGAATACAGCACCGTCATGTTCGGCTCGGGGGCGGGGCCCATGTTCTCGAGCGTATGCAGGAAGCGGAAGTCGTTCTTGGTGACCATGGAGCGGCCATCCATGCCGATGCCGCCGACCTCGAGGGTCGCCCAGACGGGGTCGCCGCTGAACAGCTGGTTGTAGCTGGGGATGCGGGCGAACTTGACCATACGGAACTTCATGACCATGTGGTCGATCAGCTCCTGGGCCTCGCTCTCGGTCAGGGTGCCGTTGTCCAGATCGCGCTGGATGTAGATGTCCAGGAAGGTGGACACACGGCCAACGGACATGGCAGCGCCGTTCTGGGTCTTGATGGCGGCCAGATAGCCGAAGTACAGCCACTGGACGGCCTCTTTTGCGTTGGCGGCGGGCTGGGAGATGTCGAAGCCGTAGGCAGCAGCCATCTCCTTCATGCCCTTCAGGGCGGAGATCTGCATAGAAATCTCCTCGCGCTGGCGGACGACGTCCTCGGTCATCGTGCCGTCGCCGCAGTTGGCAAAGTCGTTCTGCTTGGCCTTGATGAGATAGTCGATGCCGTACAGCGCCACGCGGCGGTAGTCGCCGACGATACGGCCGCGGCCATAGGTGTCGGGCAGGCCGGTGACGATGTGGCTGTGGCGGGCCTTCTTCATCTCGGGGGTGTAGGCATCGAACACGGCCTGATTATGGGTGCGGGTGTACTTGGTGAAAATCTCGTGCAGCTTCTCGCTGGGCTGGTAGCCGTAGGTGGTGCAGGCCTGCTCCGCCATCTTGATGCCGCCGTAGGGCATGAAGGCGCGCTTCAGGGGCTTATCGGTCTGCAGGCCGACGACCTTCTCGAGGTCCTTCAGCTCGGGGTCGATGTAGCCGGGGCCGTAGGCGGTCAGGCCGGAGACGACCTCGGTCTCCATGTCCAGCACGCCGCCCTTGGCGCGCTCGGCCTTCTGCAGCTTCTGCAGCGCGCCCCACAGCTTGTTGGTAGCGTCGGTAGGACCAGCGAGGAAGCTCTCGTCGCCGTCGTAAGGGGTGTAGTTCTTCTGGATGAAGTCACGGGTGTTGACTTCCTCTTTCCAAATGCGGCCTTCAAAGCCTTCCCACTGTTTGAAATCTGTCATTGTGCACCTCTTTTAATGTATGGACCGCCGGGCGTATTTCGCCCGGCTTTGAGTATTATACCAGAATTACAGGGCTTTGTGTGTTGTTTGGGCAACAGTTTTTGAAATGGTAGACATTAGGAGATTCTACCGCTTTTCCGCCGTTGTAGGGGCGGATGCTCGCATCCGCCCGCGGCATTCTCTCTCCTATCTCCTCGCTAGCCCTTACTTTTTAATGTTAAACGCCCCAAACCCCGGATACTGCGCGGCGCCGCCAAGCTCCTCCTCGATGCGGAGAAGCTGGTTGTACTTGGCGACGCGCTCGCTGCGGCTGGGGGCGCCGGTCTTGATCTGGCAGGTGTTCAGCGCAACGGCCAGGTCGGCAATCGTGGTGTCCTCGGTCTCGCCGGAGCGGTGGGACGCAATGGCGGTGTAACCGGCCTTGTGCGCCATCTTGATGGCCTCCAGCGTCTCGGAAACCGAGCCGATCTGGTTCAGCTTGATGAGGATCGAGTTGCCGCAGCCCAAGCGAATGCCCTTGGACAGGCGCTCGGTGTTCGTGACGAACAGGTCGTCGCCGACCAGCTGGACCTTGCCGCCCAGCTCCTTCGTCATGTGCTGCCAGCCCTCCCAGTCCTCCTCGTCGAGGCCGTCCTCGATGGAGTAGATGGGATACTTCTCGACCAGCTGCTTCCAGTGCTCGACCAGCTCCTCACTGGTAAAGACCTTGCCGCACTTGGGCAGCTTATACTCGCCCTTTTTGCTGCCCTTCCACTCGCTGGAGGCAGCATCCATGGCCAGCACAAAATCCCTGCCGGGCAGGTAGCCGGCCTTCTCGATGGCCTCAAGGATATACTGAATGGCCTCCTCGTCGCTGGCAAGGTCGGGTGCAAAGCCGCCCTCGTCACCGACGGAGGTGGCCAGACCCTTGGATTTCAGCAGCGCCTGCAGGGCGTGGAACACCTCGGTGCACCAGCGCAGACCCTCCTTGAAGCTGGGCGCACCGGCGGGCATGATCATGAACTCCTGCACGTCCACGGTGTTGGCCGCGTGCGCGCCGCCGTTCAGGATGTTCATCATGGGCACGGGCAGCTTGTTGCCGGACACGCCGCCCAAGAAGCGGTACAGGGGCACATCCAGCGAGATGGCCGCCGCGCGGGCCGCCGCGATGGAAACCGCCAGAATGGCGTTTGCACCGAGGTTGGACTTATCCTTGGTGCCGTCGGCCTTCAGCATAGCGGCGTCCACGGCGTAGATGTCGGAGGCATCCATGCCGGCGAGAACCTCGTTGATGGTGGTGTTGATGTTCTCAACAGCCTTGCTGACGCCCTTGCCGCCGAAGCGGCTCTTGTCGCCGTCGCGCAGCTCCAGAGCCTCAAATTCACCGGTGGACGCACCGCTGGGGGCAGCACCGCGGCCAATCGTGCCGTCGGCCAGCCAGACCTCTGCCTCGACGGTGGGGTTGCCGCGGGAGTCGATGATCTCGCGGCCAATGACCTTCTCAATTTCCAGATAGCTCATGGTACAAAGTCCTTTCTCTATAAACTGCTTTTTCAGTATGCCCGGAATGGGATAAAGCGATACTTCAAGGTTAGCTCAAGCTAACCAACAACAAGATAGCATAGACTAACTGCTTTTGTCAAGAGGGAGAAATAAACACCCGTTCGGCACAGGGAACGGCTGAAATCGATGATGAATTTGGGGCGGTGAACATTTTTTTCAAAGCCTTCCCCCATGTGGGAAGGCGGCGTGAAGCGCCGGATGAGGGGCGGGTTTGCCGGTATTTCCCGTTTGCCTGCCACAGCATTCCACGGCGGGGCTGGGACGCCGTCCCCTACGCGTTCACTTCGGGCGTGTCCTCTTTTTTCAACATCCGCATCACCATTATCACACAGTACGCCAACGCGAACGCCCATGCGATCGGGTTGGCGATGCAGATGCCGAAATAGCCCAGACTATGCACCGCCAGCCAGCCGCCGACGCTGCGGCCAACCAGCTCCCCCACGCCGGAAATGACCGCCTGCGTGCTGTAGCCCAGCCCCTGCAGCGTGTTGCGGAAGATCATCAGCAGCCCATGGAAGCAGAACAGCACACTGATGACCGTCAGATATTCCAGCGCGCCCTGCGTCACGGCCGGGTCGGCGTCGCCCAGCACCAGCCCCACGGCGTAGGGCTTGCAGAAATAGATCGCCACCCACGCCGCCGCGCAGTAGACCAGCTGCACCAGACAGCCGTCGCGGATGCCCTGCTTGATGCGGTCGGTGCGGTGTGCACCGTGGTTCTGGCCGACATAGGTCGCCATCGCCATGCCGACGCTCTCCATCGGCAGGGTGAACATCTGGCGGATCTTCTCGCCTGCCGTCTGCGCCGCCACCGCGACACTGCCCATCAGATTGATGGCATCCTGCATGACGACTGCGCCGATAGCCGAGACCGAATACTCAAACCCCATCGGCAGCCCGATGACCGCCAGCCGCTTGGCGTGGGGCGCAGAAAATCGCAGGTCGTCCCGCGTGAAATGCACGTTCTCGACCTTCGCAAAGAACCACCACGTACACAGCACGCCGCTGAGCAGCTGGCTTGCCACCGTCGCGATGGCTGCGCCGTCGACGCCCATGCCGCAGGGCACGATGAGCAGCCAGTCCAGCCCGATATTCAGCAAACTTGCCCCCAGCAAAAAATAGAACGGGTGGCGCGAATCTCCCAGCGACCGCAGCACGCTGGCCGAGTAGTTGTACAAGACCGTTGCCGGGATGCCAAGGAAGATGACGCGAATATACAGCGCTGCGTCGGCAAAAATATTCACCGGTGTGTGGATGAGCGCCAGCAGCGGCGCAGCCCCCAGCGTGGTCGCCACCGTGAAAACCACGCTGAGTACCACGCAGAGCAGTACGCCATTATAGAGGTAGCGGTGCAGGTCATCGCGGCTTTTCGCACCGAAGGCTTCGGCCACCGGGATGCCGAAGCCGACGCACGCGCCCTGCACAAAGCCCAAAATCAAAAAATTCAGCGAGTAGGTGCTGCCCACCGCCGCCAGCGCGTCGGTGCCAAGGCACCGCCCGACGATGACGGTATCGGCGAAGCTGTACAGCTGCTGGAACAGTGTGCCCAGCACCAGCGGCAGCGCGAAAACCAATATGCGGGTCAGCGGCCGCCCGGTCGTCAGATCGGTCGTGCCGGAGGTTGGTTTTTTCATGGGCGGAATCCTCCTTAAAAGCTCTTCGCATTTTACCACACTGGTACAAATATTCCTAGATGTTTGCGGCAGACTTGACAAATTTTGCGCACTGCGATAAGATAGTCTAAGCTAACCGTTAGTCTATGTTAACACTGCCTTAGAAAGGGGGCGCGGTCCATGGCGAACCAAATCCCGCAGCCGGACACCGCGCTGCACAACGCAAGCCATCTGATGCAATATCATGACCTGATCGAGAGCATCGTCGCCGCCCTGGACGCGCGCGATGCCTACACAGCCAGTCACTCTGACCGGGTGGCGGACATAGTGCTTGTGCTCGCCGCCGCCCTCGGCCTGGACGAGGACGAGACGACCCGCATCCACATGGCCGCCCACCTGCACGACATCGGCAAGATTGCCGTGCCGGATTCCGTCCTGCGCAAGGCCGGGCCGCTGACCCGGCCCGAATGGGAGGAAATGCGCCGCCATCCCGTGACCGGATATGAAATCCTGCGCAAAATCGACGATTTTAAAGAAATCGCCATACTGGTGCGCCATCACCATGAGCGGTGGGATGGCCGCGGCTACCCGGACGGGCTGTCGGGGCATGACATCCCGCCGGGGTCGCGCGTCATTGCCGTGGCGGACTCCATCGATGCGATGATGAGCAGCCGCAGCTACCGCCCCGCCATGACCAGCGCTGCCTGCCGCCGCGAGATCGAAAAAAACAGCGGCATCATGTACGACCCCCGCGTGGCCGCCGCCGCGCTGGAACACTGGGACGAGCTGGTCAGCCGCTATGCCGGGGCCGACACGCCCCGCACGCCCTACTTTGACCGTTTGCAGCTGGAGCACACCCGCCAGGCGCACGATTATCTGCTGACCCACCAGGGCAGCCGCATCACCCTGCCCGGGCTGGCCGCAAAATTTCACCTGTCCCAAAGCTCGCTGAAGATCTGTTTCAAGGCGCTGTACGGCGTGCCGGTGGCCAGCTACCTGCGCGGGCTGCGGATGGACACCGCCGCCCGGCTTTTGCAGGAGAGCGACCTGCCCGTGGCCGAGATCGCGCACCGCGTCGGCTATGAGGACCCCAGCCGCTTCGCCGCGGCCTTCCGCCGCCACACAGGCCGCCGCCCCACCGAGCTGCGGCGGGTGGCGTGCCCGACGGCAAGCAGCCACACCGCGTAAGATTTTCTTGCCTCCCTCTGCGAGGGGGCCAAGGAGATTTTTAGCGAAAAATCCATTCTGCATACCGTACGCCTTTTCAGTCTACCCCAGTCGTGGCTAACCGTTGTAGAATTATGTGTAAACCTTACAGGTTCGCCCGATGGGGCACATTTTATACACCATCGCAAGCATATTACAGTAAAGGGGATTTGAACTATGAATTGGGCAAAGATCGGTCTGTTTGCAGGCGGCGCTCTGTTTGGCTCCGCCGGTATTGAGATCCTGACCAGCAAGGATGCGAAGAAGCTGTATACCCAGTGCACTGCCGCTGTCCTGCGCATGAAGGACCAGGTCATGAAGACCGCCACCACCCTGCAGGAGAACTGCGGCGACATCCTGGCCGACGCCAGGGAGATCAACGAGCAGCGCGCCACCGAGGATGACGCCGTTCTGGAGGACACCGCCGAGGAGAAGGCTGAGTAAGTTTTCGCTGCTGCAAAAGCCTTCCCCGCGGGCGGGGAAGGTGGCCGAGCAAAGCGAGGTCGGATGAGGTGCGTGTTCGCCGCAGCCACCCGTTCACGGGATACTGCGGAACAGTCCGCCCTCATCAGCCGCCGTTGGCGGCAGCTTCCCCCTCGGGGGAAGCCTTTTTTATTTACCGGGAGAGTAATTATGAAATGGAATATTCTGCATGAGAGCCGCGGGCGCATCCGCCTGCATCTCCGTAAGCCGCGGATGTCGCTGGCCGAGGCGGACCAGCTGCAGGACTATCTGACCAACCTGCCCGGCGTGCGCACCGCCGCCGTGTATGAGCGCACCTGCGACGTCGTCATCGTCTATACCGAGAGCCGCGCCGGCATCGTCAAGGGCCTGGCAGCCTTCCGCTTTGACACGGAGGCCCTGGCCGAGGTGCCCGCCAACAGCCCCCGCGCCGTCAACCGCGAATATCAGGAAAAGCTCGTCAATATGACGATCTTCCACCTTGCGCGCAAGCTGTTCCTGCCAGCACCCTTGCGCATGGTCTACACACTGGTGCGCAGCGTGCCCTATATTTTCCGCGGTCTGCGGTGCGTTTTCCGCCGCAAGCTCGAGGTCGAGGTCCTCGACGCGCTGTCCATCGGCGTGTCGATGCTGCGCGGCGATTTCGCCACGGCAGGCTCCGTCATGTTCCTGCTGCGCCTGGGCGAGCTGCTGGAGGAATGGACCCGCAAGAAATCGCTGGGCGACCTGGCCCGCTGCATGTCGCTGAACGTGGACCGCGTCTGGCAGCAGACCGCCGAGGGCGAGGTCCTTGTGCCGATCTCGCAGGTGTGCGCGGGCGACGCCATCGTCGTGCACACCGGCAGCGTCATCCCGCTGGACGGCAGGGTGCTGGACGGCGAGGCCAGCGTCAACCAGGCGTCCCTGACCGGCGAGGCCGAGCCCGTCCGCAAGAGCGAGGGGGCCGTCGTCTACGCGGGCACCGTCGTCGAGGAGGGCCAGATCACCGTGACCGTCGAGCAGCAGGCCGGCAACGGACGCTACGACCAGATCGTCAAGATGATCGAGAACTCCGAGAAGCTGAAATCCGCCAGCGAGACCCGCGCCGCCGCGCTGGCCGACAAGCTGGTCCCGTACAGCCTGCTGGGCACCGCCGTGACCTACGCGCTGACCCGCAACGCGACCCGTGCGATCTCGATCCTGATGGTCGATTTTTCCTGTGCGCTCAAGCTGTCGATGCCGCTGGCCGTGCTGTCCGCCATGCGTGAGTGCGGCAGCTACCATATCACGGTCAAGGGCGGCAAGTATCTGGAGGCTCTTGCCAACGCCGATACCATCGTCTTTGACAAGACCGGCACGCTGACCCACGCGACGCCCACCGTTGTGCAGGTCGTGCCGTTCGGCACCCGCACCGAGGACGAGGTTTTACAGATCGCGGCCTGTCTGGAGGAGCACTACCCCCACTCGATGGCGAACGCCGTCGTGCAGGCCGCTGCCGCAAAGGGCATCCGCCACGACGAGATGCACAGCGAGGTGCAGTACGTCGTCGCCCACGGCATTGCCAGCCAGATCGGCGGCGAGAAGGCCGTTATCGGCAGCCAGCACTTTGTCTTTGAGGACGAGGGCTGCTATATTCCGACGAACGAGTGCGGCAAATTCGACGCGCTGCCGCCGGAATATTCCCACCTGTATCTGGCCATCGGCGGTGTACTGGCCGGTGTCATCTGCATCGCCGACCCGCTGCGCGAGGAAGCCTCCGAGGTTTTGAAACAGCTGCGCGGCCTGGGCATCCGCAAGGCCGTCATGATGACCGGCGACAATGACCGCACCGCGTCGGTCATTGCGAAGCAGGTCGGCGTGGACCACTACTACGCCGAGGTCCTGCCCGAGGACAAGGCCAACTTTGTCGAGCAGGAGAAGGCCGCCGGGCACACCGTCATCATGCTGGGCGACGGCATCAACGACTCCCCCGCCCTGTCCGCCGCCGACGTCGGCATTGCCATCAGCGACGGCGCGGCCATTGCCCGGGAAATCGCCGACGTCACGATTGCCGCCGACAGCCTGCGCGAGCTGGTGATCTTGAAGTCCATCGCCAACGGCCTGCAGAAGCGCACCAAGAGCAACTACCGCTTTATCATGAGCTTCAACAGCACCCTCATCGTCCTGGGCGCCATGGGCATCCTGCCCCCGGCCACGTCCGCGCTTTTGCATAATGCGTCCACGCTGGGTGTCAGCCTGAAAAGCATGACGAATCTGCTGGATTGATTGTGGAATTGCGGGGTGTCCCCCAAAAGCCTTCCCCCCTCGGGGGAAGGTGGCCGAGGCCCCGACCGAGGCCGGATGAGGGGCGAGCTTGCCGTTATTGCCCGCTGACGGACAGTTGGTTTGTAGGGAACG
>OHVJ01000465.1_pt1 | contig 10788 bp, 8 predicted proteins | sample 1579471 | NCBI WGS metagenome assembly OHVJ01 (sample SAMEA3882532, study PRJEB24775) | human gut metagenome | biome: human-associated habitat; feature: intestine environment; material: feces | place: Netherlands | collected 2009/2010 | reverse complement strand
CGGCTTTGTCTGATTCCGGTAATTATATGGAGTTATTGTGTAAAGAAAAATCCTCTGTTAGCTGGTGAAATCTTATTGCTGTCTGGTCTTACGGATCTTGCTGATGGATATATCGCAAGAAGATTCCATAGGATTAGTAATTTAGGAAAAATACTTGATCCGGTGGCTGATAAGCTGACACAGGCAGCGATGTTAATCTGTCTGTTTACTCGTTTTCCGCATGTGCTTCTTTTAATCGTAATAATGGCAGGTAAGGAGCTGTATATGGTAGTCAGTGGATGTCTTGTGATACGAAAGACAGGAAAAGTACATGGTGCAGACTGGCATGGAAAGATAGTAACCTTTTTATTATATGGAACTGCAGCGGTGCATATTATATGGTTCCACATTACACCGATGGTATCAGATCTGTTGATTGGTTTGTGCGCTATAATGATGGTCATATCGGTCGCTCTGTATATTATCCAGAATACCAGGACTCTTAAGGGAGAGACTGTATAAGCAATTTTATATTGCAATGACTAGAAAAATATTTAGGAGAAGATAGATATAAACAGTAAGTCAAACACACAAACTATGGAGTCTTTAGTCGGTTTAATAAAATTTTAGATAGAAAATAAATCATTCAATGTCATTTAGATAAGGTTTTTTATGACAAAAAGACAGATTGCATATCTGCCTCATAATGCAGTATAATGATAGTCAGACAGTTTTGGATATAAGAGATGATCTGGGAGCAACCATGAATGAATGCAGGGAAGTGACCGAAAAGTACCGCACAGGACGGAGTGCATATTTACGGCTCGGACAGTTGTTTATGCGATTGTTTGCAGGACTATTATAGCAGAAAGAAGAGGTGTTCGATATGTGTACAGCAGCAACTTACAAAACAAAAGATTTTTATATGGGCAGAACGCTTGATTATGAATTTTCCTATGGGGAACAGATCACGATAACGCCAAGAAATTACGAATTTGATTTCCGGTTTGCCGGGAAGATAAAAAGCCATTATGCTTTGATCGGAATGGCATTTGTTGCAGGAGGTTATCCGCTTTATTATGATGCTGTTAATGAAAAAGGCCTTGGAATGGCAGGTCTTAATTTTGTCGGCAATGCGGCATATGAAGAGGCTTTGCCGGAAGATGAAACAGAAGTCAGCCAGGTGGCACAGTTCGAGTTCATCCCATGGATCCTTACACAGTGTGCTACTGTAGCAGAGGCGAGAGAGAAGCTGGCAGCAATGAGACTGACAGGCACAGCATTCAGTGAACAGCTGCCGACAGCACAGCTTCACTGGATCATTGCAGACAAAGACGCCTGTATCGTTGTTGAGTCTATGAAGGATGGGCTGCATGTATATGATAATCCGGTAGGAGTGCTTACCAATAATCCACCATTCCCGAGTCAGATGTTTGCACTGAATAATTATGCCGGAGTATCCAGAAAACAGCCGGAGAGTACTTTTGCAGGAGTATTACAGCTTGATGCATATAGCAGAGGAATGGGTGGAATGGGAATACCTGGAGATCTTTCCAGCCAGTCAAGATTTGTGAAAGTTGCCTTTACAAAATTAAATTCGATCTCCGGTGAAGAAGAGGATGAGAGTGTAAGTCAGTTCTTCCATATCTTAGGTTCCGTAGATCAGCAGCGTGGATGCTGTGAGGTGACAGAAGGCAAATATGAGATCACGATATACACGTCCTGTTGTAATACAGCAAAAGGTATTTACTATTATACGACTTATGATAATCATCAGATCACAGCGGTTGACATGCATGCCGAAAATCTGGATTCAGATCAGCTGATCTGTTATCCGCTTCTGTCCAAGGGCGAAGTCAGATGGCAGAATAAATAATACGAAAATGCACGGAGAAAGCATAACGCAGAACAACAGGAGGAAAGAACATGAAAGAAGTTAAAACACCGAAAAAACCACTGGCATATTATTATGGGATTGTGTTAATAGTGCTGATAGTATTTAATCTGGTTGTCACACCAATCCTTATGAAGCATCAGGTAAAGGAAACGGATTATGGAACTTTTATGAGCATGATCGAGAAGAAGAATATCGGTGAAGTAGAAGTTAAGGACAATCAGATCATCTTTACAGATAAAGATCAAAAAAATATTTATAAAACAGGTCTGATGAACGATCCGAACCTGACGGACAGGCTATATGAATGTGGAGCAGTATTCGCAAAAGATATCGATAAGCAGATGTCACCGATCATCAGCTTCCTGCTGACCGGGATTTTGCCATTGATCCTTTTTATCGCACTGGGAAATTATATGGCAAAGAAACTGATGGAGCATGCTGGAGGAAAAAATTCGATGGCTTTTGGAATGGGAAAAAGCAATGCGAAGATTTATGTGCAATCCAGTGAGGGAATCCGTTTTTCAGACGTTGCAGGAGAAGATGAGGCGAAAGAAAACCTTTCAGAGATCGTTGATTATCTTCACAATCCGAAGAAGTATACCGATGTAGGTGCGTCTATGCCAAAAGGTGTCCTTCTTGTAGGACCTCCGGGAACCGGCAAAACAATGCTTGCAAAAGCAGTGGCGGGTGAATCAAATGTACCATTTTTCTCAATGTCCGGTTCAGAATTCGTTGAGATGTTTGTCGGTATGGGAGCTTCCAAGGTTCGAGATCTTTTCAGACAGGCAAAGGAAAAGGCACCATGTATCGTGTTTATTGATGAAATTGATGCCATTGGTAAAAAGCGTGACGGACAAATGGGCGGAAATGATGAGAGGGAGCAGACCTTAAACCAGCTTCTTACAGAGATGGATGGATTTGAAGGAAATAATGGTGTCATCATTCTTGCTGCAACGAACCGTCCGGAGTCGTTAGATCCGGCACTTACACGTCCGGGACGTTTTGACAGGCGTGTGCCGGTTGAACTGCCGGATCTTGCAGGCCGTGAAGCAATTTTAAAGGTTCATGCAAAGAAGATAAAAGCATCTGATGATGTTGACCTGCATACGATTGCACGTATGGCATCCGGTGCATCCGGTGCGGAGCTTGCCAATATTATAAATGAAGCAGCATTACGTGCTGTCCGTAGTGGAAGGACCGTTGTAAATGAATCTGATCTCGAAGAAAGTATAGAAGTGGTTATTGCAGGATATCAGAAGAAGAATGCGGTTCTTTCAGATCAGGAGAAGAAGGTTGTTGCATATCATGAGATAGGACACGCTCTGGTAGCTGCATTGCAGAGTCATTCAGCACCGGTCCAGAAGATTACGATCATCCCGCGTACCTCAGGTGCACTCGGCTACACTATGCAGGTTGAGCAGGGTGATAAATATCTGATGACGAAAAAAGAACTTGAGAATAAGATTGCTACATTTACAGGCGGACGTGCGGCAGAGGAGATCGTATTTGGTGAGATCACGACCGGAGCCTCCAATGATATCGAACAGGCAACAAAAATTGCAAGAGCGATGATCACCCGCTACGGCATGACAGATGAATTCGACATGGTGGCAATGGAAAACGTGACCAACCAGTATCTTGGCGGCGATACGTCTCTTTCCTGTTCCGCAGATACCCAGAAGGAAATTGATGAAAAAGTCGTGCAGCTCGTAAAAGCAGAGCATGAAAAAGCAAGAAAAATCCTTGCTGAAAACAGGGAAAAACTGGACGAACTGGCTATGTACCTGTATGAGAAGGAAACAATTACAGGTGACAAATTTATGGATATTTTAGACAGAAAATAATGTAGTTAATTAGATAATCAATGTCATTTAGATAAAGTTTTTTATGATGAAAACAGTATATCATATGCGTTCGTGCATTGAAAAAATACTGTTCAGTTAAGAAATGCTGTATTTTTTAGGTGCACTAATGCGTAGAAAGCAGGTGTATGATGAATTCAAATCATTTTTTGTGTATGACAAAAAGACAGATTGCATATCTGCCTCATAACGCAGTATAATGGTAACGAGATTTATGCAACCCGATACATGAAATCCCTATTTCTCTTTGGACTGAGGTGGATAGGATATTTTCGATTGTACCTGACAGGTGTCAGATACTTTTGTATGAGAAGCATGGCCTCTGTTTCATCACCGCCGTGTTTGAGATATGCTCTGCATATGTTTACTGCGGTGGCGAAATTAATTTTATAGACGTGTTTGGTATTTTTAGATGTTTTTACCACAGCGTGAGAAGTCACTAATTCACAGAAATTATACAGAATCATACGGACTTGATTTCCTGAAGGATTCCATCATACTTGCTGCGCCCCAGATCAATCAGGATGCCGTCCGTCTCATGAAGGAGCTTTACGGCATCGACATGGAGAAAAAGCAGTATTCTAAGCTGATATCAAGCATCCCGGAGCCAGACATCTCCATGGGTTGTGATGTAGGTTGTCCGTTTATCGGCAGAGCGTTTGATGACAACTGGAAACTTGAAGATCCGACAGGAAAAACGGATGATGATTTCAGGGGGGGTTATACAGCAGATCGAGAAGAATATTCTAGAATTAAAGAAAAAATGATTGCAATATAAATTCCGGTTTGTAGGGATGACATGAAAAATGAAGTTTAAGGAACAGAGCTTTACCCTGTTTGCCTATACAAATTATAGGACAATTCAAGGTTGTCACAGGCTCGAACCACTAGATTTTAAGGAAAAAGGTGCGTTCCACCATTCCCTTGTACAATAGGGGTTGAGTATGTTTTTCGTTGAACAACCGTGCCACATCGAGTGCGTAGTTCTGTTGACTAAGGTACTTAGGTAAGGGTGTGAAACAGGCTTTGGAGCATATAATTTAAGACACAACGAAACAAGACACAACAAAGCAGAGCACAATAAAACAAAATTTAAACCCCGAAGTCTGTAAAAACTTCGGGGTTTGGTGTCTTCATTAGGCTATTCAACTAACTTATGCAGCTGCAAACTTTTCGCCTGTTTTGCCGTATCCGTCTACATTTACGATATACTTTTGAACAGCTGTTGCATCCTTAACTGTAATCACACCGTCAACATCAACATCTGCTAACTTCTGATTTACATTATCTAACTGTGCCACATTTACTATGTATTTCTGCACTATTGTTGCGTCAACAATAGTAATCAAGCCGTCATTATTCACATCGCCGTAAATCATATCATTAAAAGGATCTGTAGGTTGAACAGAGGGATTTGGGAAAACAGATTTGTCAAGAACGCTGACTACGCCATTTTCCTTAGCCATGTCATAGTTAGGAAGTCCGCCGTATTCATACTTGCCTGTTTCCTCGTTCTTGCCGTAGAAGAAGTAGAATTCACCGCCGTACATCACCTTACCGCTGAGAACACTAACATCATAGTCGTTAGGATTGATAACAAAAATCATATTATTGAATGTCATTGAGATACCAAGGTCAAAATCTGTATCAATAAAGAAGTTATCCTTGAAGTTGCCGAGGAATGTCTTATCATTACCCTCAACAGCCTCCTGAGCCTTTGCCCAGAATTCACCGTCAAGTAATTTGTCATAATAAGTACTGTCACCTTCCGAATAGTAATCACAACACACATCCTTTGTCTGCATAGCAGCCTTAAACTGTTCCTCACCAAACTCGAAAGTTACTTTACCTGTTTCTGCATCTTCTTCTCTTTCACCGCCGTTAAGGCAGTTGTTGAAAATAATAGCAGGAACATCTGAAGGAATGTCAATATAGAAGATGTTAGCGTCAGCGTCATAAACCTGCATCTTGTATCCCGGCCAAGGAGCAGCCTGTGATGATTCGCCATTAAACACGCATGCGTCTGAACCGTTCCACCAAAAAATGCCGGCAGAGTCTGCGCCGAATTTTTCATTTTTCCAAGATTCCGGCATTACAAAATAAAGTCTTTTGGTAGCCGTTCCCTCACTTGGAACATAGCGATCGTCGTTGTCAATTGCCGCATATACTCCCGAAATGCCGACTACGGCAACAGAAAGCACCATTGCGATTGACAGAAGCATGCTTATAAGTTTTTTCGTCATAAAAAAAACTCCTCTCTTATTTTGTTAAATTTAATAAGCTTTGTGAAATCGTATTACATTCCACTTTTAACCTTAAATAAATAATATAACCAACAAAACATTTTGTCAATAGAATTTAAGGTAATTCATACATTTTTTGTAAATTTTCACTATAACAATAAATTTTTTCTCTGCATATAATTTAAAATTCTGCAAAAAATAAAACCACCTCACGGAAAGGTGGTTTTTATTATGAGTTTTTACGATGTTAATCATAACGAGGGACAGCACGAAAAATATCCGATTGAGTTGCCGTCACGAAACAGCAAAAAGGAAATTTCCCCTATTGTTGATGTTACGGAACACGAGGTTTATCCGCTTGAGTTTGCAAACTGTCACAGGACAAAGCCTCGTTTTGACACAAACGGTGACATCACCGAAATTGTGACTACCGAAACAGAGGCTGAAACGGAAGAGCGAACCACTCACGAACAGCATAAGTAGGGACATACAAAAATCTTGTGTCGGAGCTTACTGCTCCGACATTTCCTTTTATGCCGAGTTGCGAACAAATTATCCTTGCCCTGAGCTGATGAAAGCCGTCCGTCACAATCGTAATATCGGTATTAAGGTCGTTATCCTCAATAATTTTCATTGAATTTCTTATATTCTCGGTTGTATTGGTTGACTTGTCCTCCATATAAAGTCTTGAAGAATCAATGCCCGACTCCGTCAGCACATTGTACATACATTGCGCCTCACTCATAATCTCGTCACTTCCCTGTCCTCCGCTGAGAACGGCATTTGCGTTTAGAGAATCGTCAAGATATGATTTTGCGGCGTCAATTCTGCCACGCAAAATTACCGACGGTCCCCATGGCTTAACCTGAGCACCGAGGACAATTGCAGTTGAGTTTTCGGGCGGTGCCTGACAGGTTGCCCATACCATTGCAGAGGTGACAATCGCACCGTAAACGGCAAAAGCGATAAAGCCGATATTCACTACACGAAAAACTATTTTAGTAAACAAATGCTTAAAGCAAAATGCCTTTATTGCTCCGTGAACGGGCGGAATTAACACGCACAACAGCCACAGACACAAAAAAGTTCCTGCTATATTGCCCGGGTTGATAATTCCGTGAGTCATAGGGATTACGAAAAATCCGAGAAACACAACAGCCACGGCAATGCCGATTATGCGTAAAATTAACATCACCATTTTCAAAATATCACCCGACCTGTTAAATTTCTTTCATCTTGTCAAACTCATTGTACATATTTTCAAGAGTTGACAAACGGTCAATAAACGGAGTGTCAACAGCGCCCTCAAAGCACGATTCTTTCTTGCTTTTAAGAACCTCCATTGCAGATTTGTCGGGATTGTTGATTGTTCCGGCACCTGCAACACAACCGCCGGGGCAAGCCATACCCTCAAGCAGATAGCCGTTGTACTTGCCTGCCTTTGCCATACGCAAAAGCTTTACGCACTCATCAAGTCCCTGTGCATTGGCAACCTTGACCTCTCTTTCGGGATCAAGCTTGTGGATTGCATTGACAACAGCCTTTGCAACACCGCCGCTTACGGCAAAGCCTCTGCCGTCTGCGCTTGAGAATGAGAGCGGTTTTTCGTCAACCTCAACAGCGTTAAAATCAACCTCTTTTGCGGCAAACATTCCCGCAACTTCTTCAAAAGTCAGCACAAAGTCGATATCACTTCGGATACTTCTGCGGCTTGCCTCAAGTTTTTTAGCGGCACACGGTCCGATAAACACAACTCTGCAATCGGGATAATGCTGTTTTGTAAGTCTGCCCGTGAGAACCATAGGAGTGAGTGCCATTGAAATGTACGGAGCGATGTCGGGGAAATTTTTCTTCGCCATAACGCTCCATGCAGGACAACAGGATGTCGCCATAAAAGGCTGTTTTTCGGGAACTTCTTCCATAAAATCCTTTGCTTCTTCAACTGTGCAAAGGTCGGCACCGACCGCCACCTCAACAACATCTGTAAAGCCGAGAGCCTTAAAGGCATTTCTGATTTTATTTGACGGAAGTCCCTTGAACTGACCTGCAATTGCAGGTGCAACGGCGGCATAAACAGGTGTGCCGCTGTTGATTGCCATAATAGTCTGGAAAATCTGGCTTTTGTCAACAATTGCGCTGAACGGACAGCTTACGAGGCACATTCCGCATGAAACGCACTTGTTATAGTCAATATCTGCTCTGCCGTGTTCATCGCTGTGGATAGCTTTCATACCGCATGCGGCGGCACACGGACGCTCCTGCTTTATGATTGCATTGTACGGGCACGCACCCTGACATTTTCCGCATTTGATGCACTTTTCATCGTCAATATGCGATTTTCCGTGTACAATCGAGATTGCTCCCTTCGGGCAAACCTCTGTGCACGGATGTTCAAGACAGCCTTGACAGCCGTCTGTCACAACCACCCTTTTTTCAGCACACTTATGACAGGCGAATTTTATTATATTGATTAACGGCGGATCGTAAACCTTTTCGTCAATCATACTTTCTTCAACACCTGTTGAGATAGGCGCTTGTTTTGAAACGGGCAAAAGCGGAAGTCCCATTGCAAGGCGAAGTCTTTCGCCGACAATGGCTCTTTCGAGAAATATACTTTCACGGTATGTTGAAATTTCACCCGGGATAATTTCATACGGAAGATTTTCAAATTTTGAATAATCTCCGCCCTCGTATGCAAACCTTGCAACCTCGGTGAAAATTTGATTACGGATTTTTGTCTTTGATGAATACAGTCCTCTCAAGGCACTCATCCTTTCACTGTGTGTATTTTATTTTCAATTCAATCATTCACTAAATTCAAATCGCAGCAACGCTCTGCCTTGCTTGCAATTTGTACTTAGATTTAAATCGGAGCAACACTCTGCTTTGCTCGCAAGGAGCAGAGTTTGCGACCGATTGCAATCTTGTACATAGGAGCGTTAGCTCCTCAGAGGTTCAATGGAACATTGAATCTCTGAATTGCAACACAATGTTGCAATTCGTACTTAGATTATACACTACACTACCCTTGTTTTCAACAGATACAGGCTTATTTTGTAAAAATTTTGCGATATTATTTACATAATATCAAACTTTATCCCGAGCGATTTTGTCACATTTATTGACTTTAAGTGAATATTGTTATAAAATGGTGTCATACTATCAAAAATTACGAGGTACAAACCTATGAAATGTCCTAATTGCGGTTTTGAAACCGAGTCTGCGTTTTGTCAGATGTGCGGAACAAAAATTTCCGAAGCTTTACATACACCGAATAATGAAACAACCGAAACTGAGTACACCTCGCCTTTGCCGCACTGCCTTTTGTGCTTACAGCGGCATTGTATAGCAGGAAGCGCCGCTTTCCGGCAGGAGAGGGCGACGCCCGGGCACGCGACGCCAAGGCCCGTAAATTCTACGCGCAGCTCTTGCTCGTCCTGCTGCTCCTGTACCACTATGCCTATACGAACGGACACCCCAGCGGCTTCGGCGTCCTGCTCTCTACCGGAGCGTGTGCCGCATTGTTCTCCTCCCGGCGGACGGACCGGTGGCTGCGCGGTTTGTCCGGCCGGCCGCGGGCCTTTGCCGAGCTCGCGCTCGCGGCCGTGGCTATCGGCTTCGTGCCCGGTCTGTACCCCGTGGCCGTTACTGCCGCCTACTGCCTTTTGGCAGCTCTGTTCTATCCCTCCGCTCGGGCCATGTCCGAATGCGACGGCAAGGAGGTGGAGCCCGGACGGGCGGAGCCTCCCGCAACATCTGCCGTGCCCCATCGCTACGATCATCGCGCAGGGTTGCCGCATGATGCGGACGGCGGCAGCTCCGACATATCCGCACACGATTATCATCAATAATATCGACGAATATGGAAAACAAGAAAAGAATGCCGGCCACGGTGCTGGCACAAATGGAGGTTTTCGACTACCTCAAGGAAAAAGTCGGCGAACGAAAGACGAGAACGGAAGCCTACTGCGACCTGTTGGACAAGGCGATGGCAGGATTCGTCTCTTCGTATTTGAGGCGCCAGGATTATGAACTCCGGCCCTGCCAGTGCCATGTTACCGTTTCCGACCTGGCTGTGGAGTGGCGCTGGCACCGCGCTACCGTCCGTTCCTTTCTGGACACGCTGGAGTCGTTTGGTCTGCTGACGCGCATCCGTCTTCCCAAGAGCGTGGTCATTACCATGGCCGTGCAGTCCGGACAGCCTGCTCCGGCGGACGATGTACAGTCCGTATCCGGCCTTGCCGCGCAACTGCGGGAGGTACTGTCCGATTGGGTGGTCGGCTATGCGGACTCCTCCGCGACCGGCTCGGCGTGCGGACAGCTCGTCCGTAGCGCGATGACCGCATCCGGCGTCCGCGTCGATCCGGATAAGGCGTCGAAAGACGACGATCCGCTGGCGGTCGGAATCCATGCGACGGCTATGGGGTGTATCGCCCTGGCTGCCATGCAGCGCGTGCTGCGCCGGTCGAGGTTCGACGATCGTCTGGAGTTCATGGATTTCTTCCGTCTCGATCTCGGCGGGGAGTGGTCGTCGCTCATCGAGACCTCCAAGGTGCTTGCGGGGCTCATTCTCGATGCCGAAGCGGACGGGACGACCACAGAGCCGGACGCAACGCAAGAGGGCCTCAAATCGTTCCGCAAGTCCTTTCTGGCGCTTGCGGCACACGTACTGGAGGAGGCGGATTGACCCGAAGGCCGGAAACGGAGTTTGTATAACCCCGACAATCCGCCCCTGTTCCGGCCAGGCATTCTGCCGGTTGTAGCGGGCACGCGGGCTTGCCCGCCTGCCACCAAACGAAGGGTGGGG
>OHVJ01000443.1_pt1 | contig 11255 bp, 7 predicted proteins | sample 1579471 | NCBI WGS metagenome assembly OHVJ01 (sample SAMEA3882532, study PRJEB24775) | human gut metagenome | biome: human-associated habitat; feature: intestine environment; material: feces | place: Netherlands | collected 2009/2010 | reverse complement strand
CGAAAGCACCCTATCCACCGCTGACGCGGTCCCCCTTCCCCATGCGGGGAAGGCTTGTATGGAGGCGCCTTCGCCGCCTTTTTTATTGGAGCGATGCCAGAAAGCGGCTTTTTAGTCACCAGTCACTCCTAGGATAAGAAGGTGCGTAAAATGCAAGAGGGGTCCTTGCGAAAAATGAGCGATCGGGCTCTCTTAGGGCGTTTTTTGTCATCATACCTATGCTATACTAAAGAAAAGCAGTTTGGCAGAAAGAAAAGCTGATCCGCAGAGGGAGCATATGGGATGCGATCTATTCTTGGTTATAGAATAACTTTATATCATTTTTGCTCATGTAGTTATATTTTGTTCTTGTTGTCTGATAAAATAAAAGAAAATGATCAGCATTTCCCTAGGTTTCATTAGCAGACGTACAGGGGGTCCTATGAAAAACACGATGGAAAAGTCTGAATACAAGGCCATTCTTCATTCGAAGCGGGCCAATATTTATTATCTTTCGAAATGCCGTGTGATGCAGAAGGATGGACGGGTCCTCTATCTGACCGAGACAGAGAAAGGAAATGCATATTGGAATATCCCGATCGCGAATACGACCGTGATCCTTTTGGGAAATGGCACCTCCATTACGCAGGCGGCGATGCGCCTGCTTTCCGGGGCGGGGGTACTTGTTGGATTTTGCGGTGGCGGTGCGACGCCGCTCTTGGCCGGGACAGAGGTCGAGTGGCTGAATCCACAAAATGAATATCGCCCGACGGAATATGTGCAAGGATGGCTGTCTTTCTGGTTTGATGAGAAGAAACGGCTGTCTGCTGCCAAAGAATTTCAAAGAAAGCGCTGCGCTTTTATCGAAAGAGTTTGGGAAAAGGATGAGGATCTGCAGGATGCGGGTTTCTATGTGGATGATATGGAAATCGAAATGGCGATCCAGGAATATCGACGCATGATCGAGCAGGCGCAAAGCGTGACGGAGCTTTTAAGCAGCGAGGCGCGTTTCACGAAAGATCTTTACAAGTATGCGGCACATGCCGTGGGTCTTTCCGGATTTACAAGAGATCACTCGGGAGAAGATCAGGCGAATGCTTTCCTGAATCATGGAAACTATCTGGCGTATGGTCTATCTGCTGTGACATTGTGGGTGCTTGGTATTCCACATGGCTTTGCCGTGATGCACGGAAAGACGAGGCGGGGAGCGCTGGTCTTTGATGTGGCAGATCTGATCAAGGATGCTGTGGTTCTCCCATGGTCATTTATCTGCTCAGCGCAAAATGATACGGAGCAGCAGTTTCGTCAGCAGCTGCTGCAAAAATTCACGGAGCATCAAGTGCTTGATTTCATGTTTGGTGAAGTCAAAAGCGTCAGCCAGCATTTCGGAGAGAGAAGGTGATGCCGCATGATGGTCATCTTTATCAGTCAAAGCGAGAAGAAGGCGGTCCTTACTGTACGGAAAATCCTGGACTCGTTTGCCGATCGCATTGGGGATGATGCCTGGCAGACGGTGATCACGGAGGCCGGACTTCTCGCTGTCAAAACGGCACTGCGAAGGAATGCGACGAAGAGCATGGCTGTATCCTGCCGATGGATCCGATCGCGCTCACGGAGCGACCTTCTGTGGATCGTGGGAAATCGGAATAAGTTCAATGCAGAGGGATTGGTGCCTGTCAATTGGACGCAGAAAAATGTATCTCACTTTGAATGGGAGAATCAGTGGCAGTACCTGCCTCTCATTAAGGCTTTGGCAGCTGTGGCTGCGCTTTTCCATGACTGGGGAAAGGCAAATGACTATTTTCAGGATAAGTTAAGAAGGCATGGCGGGAAAAATCGGATGGATCCATTTCGGCACGAGTGGATCTCCTGCAAGCTGCTGGAGGCGCTGGTCGTAGTCACTGGCGCAGAAGAGACGGATGAAAAATGGATGCAGGCTCTCATCTCCGGAACGCTTGATGAAGCGGAGCTTTTGAAAAAGGTCGGAGAGAATCTGACAGAAGAAAGACAGTGTCATCTGGGAAGGCTGCCGCCGCTGGCCTCTGTCATTGCCTGGCTCATCTTGTCACATCACAGGATGGCAGATAAAAAAGGCGATGCCAGAGCAGGATATGAAAATGTGTGCAGAGCGTCTTTCCAAAGTATATGGTCGCATCTGACAGCGGACTGGGGGTATCAAAATCAAAGGACGGAGGAGATATCTGCCGCTCTCCGGGCGAAATGTTTCAGCTTTTCGGAAGGACTTCTCTGGGAGAAATCTCCTGCGTGGAAGAAAGCGGTGCGCAAATGGGTGAGCCGTCTGCAGGAGGCCTATGGGTCATTGCCGTCCGTGGCGATGGCAGGGCAGGCGCTTTGTGAAAGGCCGGCCTTTCGGCTGATCCTTGCGTACGCCAGACTCTGTCTGATGATCGGAGATCATTATGCGTCTTCGCTGGAAAAGGAGCCGTCTGCAAGATCGGTCTGGAAAGTGACCCGCCTGTGGGCGAATATCGATGGACGTGGTGCATGCAGGCAGTATCTGGAAGAGCACCTGCTGAAGGTGTGCGATCAGTCGCTCAGGGCGGCACACAGGCTTCCTTTTTTCGCAGAGAAGATGGAAAGAGCCTATGATGTACGCGGACTCAAGAAGCAGGGAACGGGCGCGTATGCATGGCAGGAAAAAGCGGTAGCTAAGATCCATGCATTCAGAAAGGAACAGGCTGGAGATGCATCCTGGTTCATTGTCAATATGGCAAGTACCGGGTGCGGGAAAACGATAGCGAATGCAAAAATCATGAATGCCATTTCTCCAGATCAGAAATCTCTTCGCTATATCTTGGCACTGGGGCTGCGCTCCCTGACGCTGCAAACGGGAGACTCTTACCGTAAGCAGCTGGGCATGGATGAGAGCGAGCTGGCCGTGCTCATCGGGTCTGATGCCGTTCGAGCGCTCCATGAAAAATCACAGGAAGAAAGCGATTACGGTGCAGAGTCGGCGGAGCCATTGATGGAGGAAAATGTAGAATATCTGGATACCTTCGATGGCGGAGAGATGCAGTTCATGAATCTCTTTCTGGGGGATACGAACCGGCGTGCAGATAAAAACAAGGCATTGCTGCTGAAGCCTATCCTGGCAGCGACCATCGATCACATGATGGGAGCCGTCCAGACCATCAAAGGCGGGCGGTACATGCTCCCCTTTCTGCGGCTCATGTCATCTGACCTGGTCATCGATGAGATCGATGACTTTACGACAAAGGATCTCTATGCGATCGCCAGACTGGTACACCTTGCCGGTATGCTGGGACGGAATGTAGGGCTTTCTTCCGCAACGATTCCGCCTGACCTGGCGGAGGGCATGTATCGCGCCTATCAGGCAGGGCTTTCCGTGTACAATGATTTCTTTGCAGCAAAGAAGCATTGTGCCGTACTCTGGTGTGATGAATATAAAGCTGTCGCACAGGACATACAGGCGGGAAAGGAAGGAGACTTTGCTCTTTTGCATCAGAAATTCGTCGCCAGCCGCTGCCGGAAGCTGAAAACACAGATCGTCCGAAGGAAGGGTGAACTGATCGAGTGCAGCTCCCGGGACGGGGATGCCCCTTCGGAACTCCATTACTTTGAGGAGATACGGAAGGCTGCAGAAAAAATGCACGAGCAAAATCGTATCATCGATCGAAAGACAGGAAAGCGTGTATCCTTTGGCGTGGTACGCATGGCGAATATCAATCCCTGCGTGGAGCTTTCAGAGTACCTGCTCCGATGTACATGGAGCCAGGACGTAACGGTGCGGCTGATGACCTACCACAGCCGGCAGATCCTTCTCCTGCGTCATGAACAGGAAAAATATCTGGACAGCGTATTGTCCCGCAAGGGGGAAGAAGGGCAGAGCGTGGAGCTGACAGACCCGGTCATTCGCCGTCATATCGACGAGAGCCGGGAGAAAAATATCCTTTTCATCATCGTGGCTACGCCGGTCGAAGAAACCGGCAGAGACCATGACTTTGACTGGGCGGTGATCGAGCCCTCCTCCTATCGCTCGATCATCCAGCTTTCCGGACGCGTGATGCGTCATCGCACTCTTGCAAAGGATCAGGCAGCGTCGAATGTGGCTGTCATGGAGTACAATCTTCGCGGACTGAAAGGAGAGAAGAAAGCCTTCAAATGGCCCGGCTATGAAGTCGGGAAGTACCAGCTGAAAAGCCATGATATGAGACAGCTGATCGATGTCAATGATCTGGCAAGCCGCATCGATGCCGCGCCGAGGATCCGGAAGCCGGAGGAACTCCATCCGGAAAGCCGGCTCATCGATCTCGAACACCAGACGATGATGGATTTCAACAGCCGCTCAGACGTAGGCCCACAATCTATGCATGGCTGGCTCGATGAATACTGGTGGCTGACAGGACTTCCCATGGAATTCAGGCGGTTCCGTGAAAATGCGATAGAAGACGTAAAGCTCACTGTGAGATATACTGATGGAGAAGAAACATTCTGTGAACTTGATGACCACGGTAGCCTTGTCGATCGAAAGGCCATCCTGCATATCGATGACTATGAAGGCATGACAGAAGAAATGAAACGCCGCCTGTGGATCCAGCGAAGCTATGCAAAGTCTGTGAGACAGATGATCGATATGGAAGATCCCCGGTCAGAAGAGGAACAGATCGAGCAGGCTGAAAGAAAGTATGGAGAAATCACCATGCCGAAAACGTCTGGGGATACCCACTGGCTGTATTCGGATCAGCTGGGATTATTTAAGGAAAGGAAGGGATAAGCGTGGCAAAAGAAAAGAAAGAAGTGACATCGCTGCACGAATACATCATAGAAAGTGCGGCAAAAAGGGGAAAACACCAGCCAAATGGTTTGAAGATACAGTAGAAAAATTTAAATATTGTAAATTGGCAACTCATATTGGCAAGTTTACACATCCGGATGCAGGTGTAGTTTTATATTGCAAGCCAAGGCCGGTGAGCGGATATGTAACAACAGGAAACGCTACATGTCATGTGGATGTATATCGTTCGGCAGCATTTAACCAAAGCGGAAGTTTACTGCTTCAACCAGTATTGCCTGAAAAAAGTGTATTGGATGCCATCTTGACAAATGATAAACACTTAGAGGAAGAATTGGATTTATTGTCGTTACCGATAGCAGACTTGAAAGAAAAGGTACAGTTGCTAATTAAGGAGAGTAAGAAAGCACCGGAAAAAACAGATACACATATAAAACAGGTTTATTTCCCTGTTTCTGAAGATCAATATCATTTACTTTCTGTGATGCCTGCTTCTGGCGTATCTTTGGAAATGTATCGAAGAATGAGTAAATCGAAAATTCCTGGTGTTACAGTAATTGGTTTTGGAGGAAAGCACTATAATAATATAAGTACTCTGATAACCAATGAGAGTAAAGGAAAGGCATTTTTAATGCCGTCTTTGCCCCCTGTTTTGTCTGTGCAAAGCGTGAGAATTCCGAAATTTGATTTCTTCCGTGAATCCATCTGGTATAAGTCACAAGGGCGCACTCTGTATCGGTTGCATTCTTGCTTGAAAAGCAAAAGAAACAATCTAAAGATCCGGCAAGTCATTTCTGATCTATTACACGAAATAATTGATGATATTATTTTACAGGTGTATCAGATTCGAGCAGTGGGTGATGGTTGGAGTAATGATAAGAAATATGCTGGTCTTCCCAAAGCTCAGAAAATTTGGTTAGATGATATCTATAAAGAAGCGCGGAAAGAAGACGATTGGCTGCAAGAAATCGCCGCCTCTTTTGCCCGCTGGGTGATTACTTCTTATGAGAAGCTTTTGGGGACAACAGCAATTCGTTTGGGAGATGGGGAGTGGCTGTTTATTAAGCGCTATATGGAAAAGATGTTGAAAGATGAGGTGAGATATGGATGAAGACTTATCTGCTTTTGCCGAAGATAAAAATACAAAATGCCAACGCATTGAGTAGCCTCTGTACCATTGGATTTCCTGCCATGACAGCATGGATGGGATTTGCACATGCATTAGAGAGAAAAATACGTTTATCTTCGAATCTTGAATCTGTACATTTTTCGGGGGTTGGAGTTATTTGTTATGGAGCGCATCTGCAAGTTTACAAAGAGTTGGGAAGTAAACAATACTGCATCATCAATTCATTGAATCCAAATGAAAAAAGGCCAGCGCAGCCAAAGAAGCAAACAGAAAAAGATTCGAATGAAAAAAAGCCAATGCAGTCAAAGAAGCAAACAGAAAAAGATTCGTCAGAAAAGGGAAAATCAAATGATCCAGCATCTTTTATCGAAGAACCGCGCATCCATCTCTGTGTATCTTTGCTGATTCAATGTGCTGGAGTCTCAGGTGACAATGAAGATGAATTAGCAAAGTTTGTTGAAATCGCATTGCCAAGAATGAAAATAGCTGGAGGGGATATTCTCTCTTTTGAAAAGCCGAGAATTTATTATGTTAGTGATGAGAAACCTGAGCAAGAGAAGAAAATTCTCTGTCAGTTAATGCCCGGATTTGCATTGATAGAAAGACGTAGATTATTGGAGGAAGCTGAAAGTAATAATTTTGATGCATTGGATGCGTTGCTATCTTTCTTTGCGATTCACCCTAAGGGCAAGGAAGAGACGCAGTCCTTTCAAGGGTCTTCCTATCGAAAAGGAGCTGGATGGCTTATACCTATCGTTGTAGGGTTTCAAGGGTTATCGAGTCTTGGCAAGGTAAAGAATCAGAGAGATCCGACTGTTTTGCATCGATTTGTAGAACCGGTGGTCACGCTGGGGGAATTCAAAATGCCATATCGTTTTTCTTCAGTAGAAGAAATTCTTTGGCACTATGAATATGATGAATCACAAAGTTTATATGTATGCAAGAATGAAAAATAATAGGGAGGATTATTATGGCAAGAAAAACTATACAAGAAAGAAAGCTGCCGAGCGTACTGTCCTTTGAAAGGAAATTGGTCCCATCGGACGGATTGTTTTATGGAACGACTTGGGAGAATCGGCATGAAAAGAGATTTGAGAATGCGATTGTTGTGAAAGAGAAATCAGTGAGAGGAACGATTTCTAATAAATTACAACCGGCTGAAGAGGATGATCCGGTCAAAATCAATGCTAAGATACAAAATGCAAATCCGCAGACTGTGGACAGCGCTTCACTGAAATCGAATCAGGATACGCTAAAAGTATGTTTTACTTTGAAAATTCTTTCTGGTGTTCAGTGGCCGTCAGCCTGCAATGATCCGCAATGGAAACTTGATATTCAGAAGATAGGAGAAGAATATATCAAACAGCACGGATTCGAAGAACCAGCTCGTCGTTATGCAACCAATATTGCCAGTGGGCGTTTTTTATGGAGAAATCGTGTGGGCGCAGAGAAAATCGAAGTCACGGTACGCGTTAAACCATCCGGAGAGACTTTCACCTTTGATGGATATGACTATAGTTTGAAAAACTTTGATAAAAAAAGTCCAGATCTGGATCAGCTGGCTCAGATGATTGCGAATGCTTTGTGTGGAGGAATGGACTACCTGCTGCTTGAAATCGAAGCCTGTGCGCTGATGGGGCGGGGACAGGAGGTATATCCAAGCCAGGAATTGATTATGAAAAAGGAAAAAGACGATAGTGGTAAAAGTAAAGTGCTCTATCAAGTTGATGGTAATGCAGCCATGCATTCACAAAAAATCGGTAACGCATTACGAACCATTGATACGGACTATATTCGGGATGAGGAAAGACCAAATATTGGACCCATTGCAATAGAGCCATATGGAGCTGTAACTGCCATGGGGCAAGCGTATCGAAGACCTACGGATGAGGTCGATTTCTACACACTTTTTAATGCTTGGGCATCGGGAAGCGAATTGAATGATAAGGCTAAAGACTATGTTATGGCTGTTTTGGTACGTGGTGGTGTATTTAGTGAAAGCGGAAAGGGGAAAAAATAACATGAACTATTATCAGGAGATTCAACTCCTTCCCAATGGTGAAGTTAGCCTCGCTTTCCTCTGGACGAAGATGTTTACTCAACTGCATCTCGCATTGGTTGAAGAACAACGAAGAGAAGGGATGGTGAAGACCGCGCTGGCCTTCCCGGCGTATCAGGACAAAGGGCTGGGAAATAAGATCCGTATCCTCGCCCCCTCGGCAGAACAATTGGAAAGATTGCACCTAGAACAGGGGCTGGAACGACTTTCTGACTATGTACACCTGACAAAGATCCGAAAAATAGTGGAACGCCGCATCACCGGCTATAGCATTTACAGTCGATATCAGCCGGATGGATCCGTGGAGAGAAAAGCGCGCCGCTACGTCCGGCGGCACGAAGGCGTCTCTTATGAGGACGCGCTCGGCCTGCTTGGCCGGAGAAAAGAGACATACGATCTGCCATTCATCCAGATGAAAAGCTTATCTACCGCGCAGACCTTTTCCCTCTTCATCAAGAAGACACCCTGTCAGATAGAGCAGTCCGGAACAATGAGCACCTATGGCTTGAGCGATAGTGCCTCTGTCCCTGAATTTTGACCAAAATTTTTGACCAATGCAAGAAAAGCCGATTCTATCGGCTTTTCTTGCGCCCTGTTGAAACTTTGGGTAAAATAGATGGAGATGGGTTTTCCCTCGATGGCGCCGAAGCTCTTTCACTTTCTCCTGCAGTTGACTGCCGTATAGGCAGCTTAGAAAACCGATGGCGTCTACCTGCTTTTGCTGACTATGTTGACTGCCGTATAGGCAGCTTAGAAAAGCACCCATGCGTCGCGAGCTTCTTTTGTGTCGTTGACTGCCGTATAGGCAGCTTAGAAAATTGCGAATGGTAACTATCTCAGGCGGTGAGGGTTGACTGCCGTATAGGCAGCTTAGAAATGTTACAGGAGAGTGGCGTATCGGGGGACCGGGTTGACTGCCGTATAGGCAGCTTAGAAAAGCTTGTAAGCACTATGAGAAACCCAACCATAGTTGACTGCCGTATAGGCAGCTTAGAAAATGGTTGCCGATCGAGGGGACGTAATACCTCATGTTGACTGCCGTATAGGCAGCTTAGAAAATAATTGTCCCCGGCGTATACTTCGCAGAATCGTTGACTGCCGTATAGGCAGCTTAGAAAATCATGTTTCCGTAGTCATACGCACCGCCGATGTTGACTGCCGTATAGGCAGCTTAGAAAATGGTGAACGCTTCGTAATTCTCCGGATTGATGTTGACTGCCGTATAGGCAGCTTAGAAAAAAGGGCTTGGGTTCTTTGGGAGACCAGGAACGTTGACTGCCGTATAGGCAGCTTAGAAAAGCAGCGGGAAGTGAACCCGCCGGATAATGCCGTTGACTGCCGTATAGGCAGCTTAGAAATCGTTGCGGCGCGCCTGTACGACTTTTCGTCTGTTGACTGCCGTATAGGCAGCTTAGAAAATATTCTCGCGGTGAAGCGGCTGAAGCGCGCGGTTGACTGCCGTATAGGCAGCTTAGAAATGCAGGCAAGCACCGAACGGCACGTCGGAAGAGTTGACTGCCGTATAGGCAGCTTAGAAAGGACAGTGGGACAGAACCAAAATTTATTCTGTGTTGACTGCCGTATAGGCAGCTTAGAAAAGCTTCACTGTCTCCACGGCCGAATATGGGTCGTTGACTGCCGTATAGGCAGCTTAGAAACATCCTCGATTTTTCTGATCAGATCGTCGTCAGTTGACTGCCGTATAGGCAGCTTAGAAAGGAGGCGGACGATCTCAAAGAGCTTGTACCTAGTTGACTGCCGTATAGGCAGCTTAGAAATTTAGACAAGGAAACGTCAATAACGGGGACCCGTTGACTGCCGTATAGGCAGCTTAGAAAGGCTTTGATGACGCCGGCAAGCGTGTGGGATCGTTGACTGCCGTATAGGCAGCTTAGAAAGGATTCTGAATAAGCGAGATCTTCGTCTTTATTGTTGACTGCCGCATAGGAGGGAGGATCGGGACACCGGCTGGCATGCAGGAGGGTAAGATGAAAAAAGCCCCTTTGGCAGGGGCTTTTTTTGATGGCTTGTTTTCTCCTTTGGTGCGTTCCCTTTGGTCGGGGCTTTGTGGGCGGTGAGGTTTACCGGCGGTGGGGACTCACAGGGCGAGGCGGTAGATCTCTTCGAGGTCTTTGGCGGAGAGGCTGACGAAGCCGTGGAGGAGGCCGTCTTTGGCGCCCTTCCATGCGATGGTCTTTTCGGCCATTTCGGCAAAGCGGGTATCGTCGATGCCGATCTCTGTGAGGGTGGTCGGGAGGTGGAGCTGTTTTTTGAAGTATTTCCGCAGGCGTTTGATGCCTTTCTGTGCGATCTTGATGGTGTCCTTGCCTTTGGGGGATACGCCCATGACGCCTACGGCGAAGCGGGCGATGCGGGGGGCGGTGGTTTCGTCCAAGACGTAGGTGAGGAAGGCGGGTGTGAGGATGGCGAGGCCGAGGCCGTGGGTGATGTCGTAGTGGGCGGAGAGTTCGTGCTCGATGCCGTGGCAGGTCCAGGAGACGGAATGGCCGCTGTCGATGAAGTCGTTGATGGCCCAGGAGGCGGTCCAGAGGAGGTTCGCGCGGGCGTCTTCATTGGCGGGGTCGGCCATGGCGATGGGGGCGTCTTTCATGACGGAGCGCATCATGGCTTCCATGTAGGCTTCGGTGGCGGGGAAGGTCTCTTCTTTCTGGAAGTAGACTTCCATGATGTGGGAGAGGATGTCGGCGGAGCCGCAGGCGGTCTGATAGGCGGGGACGGTGTAGGTGTTTTCGGGGCAGAGGAAGGAGACGGAGGGACGGAAGGCCTGGGCGGTCCATCCGTATTTTTCTTCGGTCTCGGGGTTGGTGATGACGGCGCTGGCATTCATTTCGGAGCCGGTCGCGGCGATGGTGGGGATGGTGATGAGGGGGAGGGCGGTGTCGATGGCGGCGCGGCTTCGGATGAGGTCCCAGGGGTCGGCGTCGTAGGGGGCGCTGCCTGCGATGACTTTGGCGGTGTCGAGGACGGAGCCTCCGCCGAGGGCGAGGATGAGGTCCAGGCGTTTTTCATGGACGAGGCGGATGCCTTCGCGGACGAGGCCGATCTCGGGATTTGGCTTGACGCCGGAGAGGCCGTAGCAGTCGACATTGGCTTTGCTGATTTCTGCCCCTGCATCGGTTACTTCCAAACTGACGGTTTCCAAGCCCTCCATTTCATCCCGGCCAAGCAAATGGTACGGTGTCCCTTCAAAAACAATGCCCGAAGCATTTTGCTCCGGGCAAAGGACATAGCAACCATTTTCGGCCTGCACAATGTAGTTCAGATTTTCCGTCAAGCCAAGTTCGGCCCCGTCT
>OHVJ01000441.1_pt1 | contig 11256 bp, 2 predicted proteins | sample 1579471 | NCBI WGS metagenome assembly OHVJ01 (sample SAMEA3882532, study PRJEB24775) | human gut metagenome | biome: human-associated habitat; feature: intestine environment; material: feces | place: Netherlands | collected 2009/2010 | reverse complement strand
AGAAATGTGCATGTGGATGACCACATGCTATGCTAGCAAAACGCACCTACCCCAAGAAGGGGGGGACAATCAAACCGGACACCCATATAAATTCGTATATGCTCCAGAGTGAATCAGTTTAGATTCATCCAAAATTCTTGACACGAAAAAGTGAATCAGTTCTGATTCATTTTCCCAAGTGCTGCTATTATGGTTCGGCATCTCTTGAATACGGTACGCATTATGATGACGGTAAAAGAATGATAAGCGAGCGGTACTTGCCATGAGTTTGCCGGGAAGAAACAAATATAAAAACTGCAAATCCTTCAGTGTACGCTTGATGGTAATGATTCTCTGCGTTTCGGTGCCACCTATTTTGGTATTGCAATCTTAAAATCCGTGGCTGCCATGGCAGTCGTAGGGGGTGAACGCGAGATTCCGCCGCGCGGTAACCTCCTCCGCAGTGGCAAGACGGGCACGCAGCAGATGGCAGGTGCAGGTACATTGTATCCCGAACAAACTGTCCATCTCAGGGCGTTTGTTGTAACTCTAGTGCGCCCGGCATGGGCAACAACTAGGTGGTGAAAGACCACTACGCCCTCGGCAGTAGAAAGTGTTAGCCGAAGGCAAGGATGTCCATCGTGAGGTGGAATCTGAAGGAAGTCGGAGGTCAGCGAAAAAATGCAGGCGGGCAAACGCCTGAACCGATGAACAGAAACACATAGTAGGCCGTGGAAGCAGTGGAAGAAGTCCAAAACGAAGGTAGGCAACTTGAGACAGATGGGCGTCCTGGCTGACAGGGTATACCAGTGGGGGAATTCCAGACTGGGTTATTGGCGTATCGCTGGTAGTCCTGTATTAAAGGGTTCCATTACAAACGCAAGACTCGCAGCAGCAGGATATTTTAGTATCCTCCGCTACTACGAGTCCTTGCACTTATGCGGTTGGACCGACATGTACAGACCGGTGCGCACGGTGGTGTGAGAGGTCGGCTTTCTAGTTAAAAGAGACTCTTACTCGATTTGTTTCGTCGAAGAATTGTAATTTCGACGACTTGATTTTAAGGCTTCCATTTTATCTCGCTGTGGACGGCAACCGGTGCATCCGTTGCTAAGGCAGTTCGATTCTCAATAAGCAATTCGCTCATTTGTGAAAGGCTTTTGTGAAGTGCAGCATTGTCTGGAAGAAACCCCTGCAATTTATGGTTACTCCCGCAATCAGGGGCTTCGGTAGAGAGGATACAAAAATTTTTTAATTGGCCGATATGTAGTTCTCTTCTTTAAAAATGATGAACCAAAAACTGAAATATAGCGGAGATTCTGCGGTACACAAATTTGCACAAAATATCTATAATGAAAAACGCTGCTGAGCAGATTGCATAGCGGCGCTTTTCTTTACGGGAAGTGTCTCCTATAGAAATTAAAATACCGAAAGAAGTCTGCGGTTTACCACGAAAATATCTTTTAACATATAAGTATACAGAAAGCAGGCATATAAATTCCATGTAAATTTCAAAGTAAAAAATGTAGTATTTGTATGATTCCACTTGAAAGCGCAATGCGGGAAAAGTGCGGGAAAAAGTGCAGGAAGAACGGGAATTATCACATGGAGGGAAAACACTGGCGGCTTGTATTATAGTAGTAAACCACTGTAAAGTAGATTTGTGCATGATGCACACACTGCTTAAAGAGAAAGGATGAAGACTATGAGAAAAGCACAGCACAAGGGCAAGCGCGTACTCGCGTCGGCTCTTTGTGTCGGTATGCTGGCCAGCATGGTCCCGACGCAGGCCTTTGCGGCCGACGAACAGCCAGTGGCTGCCGTCGTCCAGGAGGCTGCGCCTGCCGCCGAGGAGGCTCCGGCGGAGGACGCAGTCTCCACAGAGACCCCAGCGGAGGAGTCTGCTGCCGAGGAGACCCCGGCCCCTGCTGAGGAGGCCCCGACTGAGGAGACGCCTGTCGAGGAAGCACCTGCGGAGGAAGCAGCTCTCGCCCCGATGGATGCCCCTGTTGAGGAGGCTCTTGCCGCCGAGGAGACCGCAGCCCCCGCTGCGCAGGAGGCTGCTGCACCTCAGACCGCCGCGGCTCGCATCGCAACAAACGTCGGTGTGGTCCCTGCCGGAATCGATTGGGCGGATAATGTGACCGCGAATACCTTCGCAGAGCCCTATGCAACCGTCACTGCAAAGGATAAGGCAGGCAACGAGTACACCGTGGAGGTCATCCCCGCAGACACCGTTTACTTTATCGACAGCGTGGCCGCTACCGGCAACGACCAGATGGACAATGTTCAGTCCACTGCCGCCTACGCAGCCGCCAAGGCGCTGCTGGGCGACCAGCTGCTGAACGGTAAGTCCGACCAGTTCTACCAGGGCGATGCAACCTGGGGCCTGGTGGACACCGACGCCCAGACGAAGGGCTACACCAGCAGCAATGCTGATGACAAGGATTACACCGGTGTTTACGGCAAAAACAATGAAGCAGGGGAGACAATCTCCTACAAGTTCACGCTGCCCGCCGGTAAGTACAAGATCACGACTGCCCACCGTGAGTGGTGGGGCGGCCAGAACCGTGCTATGGATCTGAGCCTGACCACCGATGCCGGTACGGCTGTTTATGCCTCTGTTCCGAAGCAGAACAATAACGCCGTTACCACCAAGACCGGCGAGTTTGAGATCACTTCCGAGCAGGTCGTGACCTGGACGGCCACGGCTACCGGCGAGAAAGCCCCCGCCGTCAGCTGGCTGGCCATTGAGCGCACCGGCGACGCCGAGACCCCCGACACGCCCGTGGATGGCGACAACGCCAACTTCGGCAAAGCGCTGGAGGACAATGACATGGTCAGCGTCCGCACCGGCGCATCCCTGGTCGAGAGCTTGAACAGCGGCAAGCAGGTCAACGTTACCTCCGGCTGGATCAGCGGCGGCAACTCCGCTACCGATGGCGGCGCTGCCATCAACGACGGTGACAGCTTCTTCAAACGCACCAGCTTCACGCTGTACACTGATTTCAAGTTCAACGACGAGCACGACAACACCTCCGTGGTGCTGGTCGGCCCCTCTGCGGATGCCAACTTCCGCATCATCCCCCGCAAGACCGACGGCACTGCTGTGCTCAAGGTCAACAACGGCACCGAGTACGCCCTCTCCAAGAGCCTGACGGCAGGGGAGTGGAACGCGATTGCCCTGGTTTACAACGAGAATGACACCGAGGGCACCGTCGCTGTTTACCTGAACGGCGAGGCGGTCCTGGCCGCCACCGGCATCGGCTTCAAGCTCAGCGAAAAGACCGGCATCGTCGGCGCGTTCGGCGCGACCTACGGCACCGGCTTCATGCGCACCGGCCTGTATGACAACATCGTTGTCACCGGCACGGCTGACGCCGAGGCTGCCAAGACCGAGACCGCGGCCCGCTACGATGCCTTCAGCAGCATTGCCGGTGTGGACGGTGTTGTCTCCATCACCGGCACTGACGTGGAGGCCGCTGCCAAGAACGTCAACGGCTGGACCTACAAGGGCCTGGGCATGCTGAACGGCAACTCCACCAGCAACCTGCTGCTGGACTACAAGTCCGAGAATCCGCAGGCCTACTGGTCCATGATGCAGTACCTGTTCGGCGGCGATTACCCGCTGTTCTCCAACATCAAGATGGAGATGGGCAACGACGGCAACAACTCCACCGGTGCTGAAGCCTGCACGAAGCGCTATGAGGACGAGGAAGCCGATGCCTCCCGCTCTCCGGGTTTCGTCATGGCTGCTGACGCCAAGAAGATCAACCCGGACGTCAAGGTCTCCATCCTGCGCTGGGAGTATCCCAACTGGGTCAAGGCCAAGGCCGACGGCACCGAGAAATACGCTGCCATTTATAAATGGTATAAGGAAACCATCTTCGACGCCTACGAGAAGTACGGCTACGTCGTCGACTACATCGATCCCGATAAGAACGAGACCGGCAGCCCCGACGGCGAGATCATCAAGTACTTCGCCAACGCGCTGGAGAACGAGACCGACTTCCCCAGCTATTTCACCGAGGAAGCGAAGAAGGCCTACAACAACATTAAAATCGTCGCCTCTGACGAGAACAAGGGCCTGAAGATCGTTCCCCTGATGCGCAGTGATTCCGGCGTGTACGACGCCGTCGATGCTATCGGCTTCCACTACCGTACCAACGCCACGAGCGATTATATCGCGATGGCAGACGTGGACGACAAGGAAGTCTGGTACAGCGAGGGCTGCGCGACCTTCGGTTATTCCGAACTGCAGGAGAACAAGACCGCCGAGTACGGCGCCGGTACCATCGGTGGCTACCAGAGCCCGCTGGCCCTGCTGGACAGCCTGCCCAACGCCTTTGTCGGTTCCCGCCGCACGATGTACATGTTCCAGCCCGCGATTGGCTCCTTCTATGAGGGCATCCAGTACGGTCACAAGGAGCTGCTGTCCGCCCGCGACCCGTGGAGCGGCTATATCCACTATGACCCCGTGCTCTACATGCTGAGCCACATTACGAAATTCGCCAAGACCGGCTGGGAGAATGACACCAACACAAACGGCATCTGGCGTGTGCTGCCGAATGCGACCTACGGCTCCTTCGGCTCCAGCGACAACGAGCACCAGACCGCCGGTATCAACGGCGACGCCAGCTACATGACGCTGGCTGCCCCCGATAAGACGAACTTCTCCACCGTGTTCATCAACAACACCCAGAACGAGAAAACCTTCGCCATCAAGACGTCGGACCTGAAGCTCTCCGTCGACGCGCTGCATATCTGGACCACCGTCACGGACGACTACCTGAAGCAGGGTGAGGATGTCAAGATCGAGGACGGCGTCGCCTATGTCACCGTGCCCGCCTACAGCGTTGTGACCGCGACCACGCTGGACACCACGCCCGAGCGCTTCCCCACTGAGGACGGCAGCGGCGACTACATCCAGACCGAGAAGCGTACCGTGCTGGACACCGACTACACCGGTAAAAACCAGAACACCACCGACGACTACCTCTACGCGGATAACTTTGAGTATACCAACGAGGAAGACGTTACGGTGTACAATGCCACCACCGGCAAGGAGACCACCGAGAACTATCTGGTTTCCCGCGGCAATGAGCCCCGCTATATGCTGGACACCCACGGCGCGTGGATCGTCGAGAACGGCCAGCTCAAGCAGGAGAATGCCTCCAGCGTGAACCAGTGGAACGGCGGCGACCCTGCGACTATCGTCGGCGACTGGCGCTGGATGGATTACAGCGCCTCCATCGACGTGACCCTGCCGGGTGCAGAGTCTGGCCGCTATGAGCGCCTGACCATCCGTGCCCAGACCGGTATGAACTGGAACAACAGCGGCTACACGCTGGAAATCAACGGCGCAGGCAACTGGAAGCTGTACCGCATCGGTACGCAGGTTGCCAGCGGCTCCGTCACCAAGAATGCCGAGGGCAAGTACAACCTCAAGCTCACCGGTCTGGGCGACACCGTGTATGCCTACATCGATGGCAACAAGGTCACCAGCTATACCGATGCCAACCCGATGCTCTCGGGCCGTGTGAAGATCAGCTCCAACTGGACGCAGGTCTATGCGGACAACCTCGAGGTCAAGACCGTCAAGGGCGGCATCCCGTATGCCACTGCCATGATCGACGGCCAGGACGACGGCGTTGCCTACAACGGCACCTGGGCCATCAACAACCCGGGCGGCGGCAGTGCTGACAACTGGTACCGCACTATGTCCGTCTCCAGCACTGCGGGCTCCTCCTTCACCTTCACGGTGGACGGCAGCGGCTTTGCGATCATGGGCGGCAACGACGGCTCCGCTGTCATCGACGTCTATGTGGACGGCGAGCTGAAGGCCGAGAACGCGGCTACCAAGGCAGCCCCGACCCGCGGCGAAGCCTACATTATGTCTGACCTGACTGCCGGTAAGCACACGATCAAGATCGTGCTGAAGTCCGGCACCCTGAACGTCGACGCCCTGAACACCATCGGCGAGCGTCTGGCAGGTGCGGACGGCGCTGTGACCGAGATTCTGACCGAGCTGCCCACGCTGGAGTACTACGTGACCGGCAGCGGCGTGGGCGACCTGCCCGCCGAGGTCGAGGTCAAGCTGGCCGACGGCACCACCGAGACGAAGTCTGTTGAGTGGAACGGCGACACCAACGCACTGGATGCGAACGCTTACAAGTCCGCTTCCATCAGCGGCACCGTGAAGGACGCCGTCAACGCGCTGGGCGAGCCCCTGACCGTCAGCGTTCAGATCACTGAGGTCATCCCCGGCGACACCGTTTACTTTATCGACACCGTGGCCGGTGATCCCACCAGTGTGACTGGCGGCACCACCGAGACCTACGAGCTGTACAAGAAGGCGCTGGGCGACAAGATGCTGAACGACAAGTTCGACCAGATCAAGACCAGCGACAACACCTGGGGCCTTGTTGACACCGACGCAGGTACCAAGGGTTACTCCGGCACTGCCGACAAGACAGCTACTGGTATCTACGGCAAGAACAACGCGAAGGGCGAGACCCTGACCTACGCGCTGACCCTGCCCGCCGGTACCTACACCCTGACCAGTGCCCACCGCGAGTGGTGGAGCCAAACCCGCCCGATGACCGCTGTAGTCACCGACGAGGAGGGCAACGCCCTGACCGACACCGCCACGCTGAACCTGTCCGGCAGCAGCGGCGATATCATCAACAGCCTGACCTTCACCATTGAGGAGGACCAGGTCGTCAGCTACACCGTCACCGCCACCGGCACCCAGGCTCCTGTTATCAGCTGGCTGGCTGTCAACGGCAAGGCGGTAGGCTCCGAGTCCGGCTTCTTCAACAAGGTGTTGGAGGACAACGGCGGCCTGACGCTGGCTGCTAACACCGCGACCCTGACCGATGACACCTGGAATACCATCTTGAAGGTTTCCACCCAGTGGAACAACAAGAATGACTACCATGCGACCATCACCGACGCACAGAACCTGTTTGGCCGCACCCAGTTCACCCTGCTGGCCGATGTGATGATCGAGGAACCGAGCAGCGACAAAACCAAGACCGCCATGCGCTCCGCCTTCACGATCAGCACCGGCAGCAACCGCCTGCACCTGCTGACCTATGACGGCAAGGTGGGCTACGGTGTTGACGGCTCCACGAAGGGCGTCAGCAAGAACGAAATCTCGCTGGGCGATATTGCCATCGGCGAGTGGAACGCCTTCGCCTTCGTCTACAAGGAGACCGACGGCGGCAACGGCGCATTGACCATCTACGTCAATGGCACGAAGGTCGGCGAGATCGCGGACATCGGCTTCAAGCTGAGCGAGGCCACTGACATCGCCGCTACCGTCGCCCGCAACGTCGGCACCAACTACCTGCTGACCGGCCAGTACGACAACATTGTTGTCAAGCCCACCGCCGTGAGCGCCCGCAGCGCTGCCAATGAGACCGCAGCCCGCCGCGAGGCCAAGAACCCCTCCACTGTCGCCCGTGAGGAGCTGCTGGCAAAGATCGCTGAGATCCGCGCTGCCCTGCAGACCGACGCCGACAATGGCATTGTGTACGCTACCGACAAGCTCGAAAGCTGGCAGTACACCGGTAACAAGTCCGGCGTGGCTGACACGCTGCCCGAGCTGAACGACGCCCTGGCTGCCGCCGACACGCTGGTTGCCGACGACGCCGCAACCACCGAGGACCTGCGCAGCGCCGCCAGCGCCCTGGATTCCCAGTACGCCGGTCTGCGCACCCTGCCCGAGACCAACACCTCGATCCCCGGCACCACCGGTACGGTCATCAAGGCTGACACCGGCCTGCCCATGCAGGCCCACGGCGGCTCTGCCATGGCCCTGAAGGAGGGCACCGGCGACGGCTGTGTCAACTATGACCTGGACGGCGATGGTGACATCACCGAGGGCAAGGCTGTTTACCTCTGGTTCGGTGAGGACAAGACCAACAATACCCGCCCTGTGGACGGCGTGCGCTGCTACAGCTCCACTGATTTGTACAACTGGACCGACCGCGGCACCATCCTCTACACCCAGAGCACCATCCTGCCCATTGAGGAGGGCAGCGAGAAGGCCATCATCTCCAGCCCAGGTGCCAGCGGCACCGGCACGACGCAGGACTACAACGTCATGCAGCTCAGCGCCACGAACCTCGAGACGCTGAAGGCCTGGGGCAAGCTGTCCGCCGCACCCGAGGGTGTGACCGAGAGCCAGTTCCGCAATGTCAAGAACTTCCTGCGCGCCTATGTCACCGAGTACGAGAAGGCCCCCACGGACCTGAACGACATCAGCTGGACCGCCAAGAGCTATGACGAGGAGCCAATCACGGCGACGAGCCTGCTCTACCCGGACAGCCAGGATGACAGCGTGCGCAACGTGACCACAACCCGCCTGCAGTTGGCCTTTGAGACCTTGTACGGCAGCTACTGCGTCACTGAGCGCCCCAAGATGATCTACAACGAGAGCACCAAGCAGTTCGTCCTGATCTGGCACGCTGACGGCCCGCTGTACAATAACGATAAGTTGAACAGCTGGGTGGCCGGTGGCTGCGTTGGCAACTGCCCTGCCAGCCGCTACAGCCGCGCTATGGTCGGTATCGCCACCAGTGACAGCCCGTTCGGCCCCTTCACAGTGCAGAACGTCACCCGCATGAACTACGACACGTCGCTGAACGCCAGCCGTCTGGGCGAGGCCCGCGACATGACCGTCTTCGTCGATACCGGCGTGGACAAGAACAATGACGGAGCGGATGATGCCTACGTCATCTACTCCAGCGAAATGAACGCAAAGCTCTATGTCTCGCTGCTGAACAAGGACTACACGGGTCTGGCCGCCGAGGCTGACCAGGCCGATGCTACCGAGTTCGCCGCCCGCATCGTCAGCGACGACAGCCGTGAGGCCCCCGCGGTCTTTAAGTACAACGGCTACTACTACCTGCTGACCAGCGGCACCGACGGCTGGAACAGCACCGCCCACATCTACTACCGCAGCAAAGATATGCTCTCCGGCTGGGAGAAGGTGGGCAACCCCGCCAAGAACGACACCGGCAAGATGTTCAACACGCAGGTCACCTACGTGCTGCCCATCGACGCCGAGGCCGGCAAGTTCATCTATATGGGCGACCGCTGGAACGGTGATAACCTGACCGACAGCCGCACCGTATGGCTGCCGATCCAGATGAACACCGACAACACCGTTTCCGTCCTGGGTGAGCAGGATTGGACGCTGGACCGTCTGGATCAGCTGCTGCCCACCACCGTCAACACCGAGCTGCCCGACGTCGTCTGGTCCGACGGTAGCAACCTGCCAACGGAGGTCAGCGTGACCACTCAGGGCAAAACTATCACCAGCAAGGTCGAATGGAACGCTGACAGTCTGAAGAACCCCGGCACGGCTGCCGTCACCGGCAAGCTGACTAACTGCAACGACCTGGAGATCAGCACCACGGCTACCGTGGTCCCGAAGAACCTGCTCTACTTCGCCAACCCGCAGAAGGAAAGCCTGGCTCTGAGCAGCGACTACATCGCCATCATGAACGCCAGCGCCGATACACTCAAGCAGGACCCCGCTGTGAACGACGGCGCCTACAGTGCAGAGGCCGGCTTCGGCTACACGGGCACTGCAGGAACGCTGCGCAACAGCAACGCCAGCATCTATGAGAGCATGCGCTATGCGTCCGGCACCAACAGCATCACCTACCGCTTTGACAACCTGACCGGCGAGGACTACACCGTTTACGTCGGCATGTTCAACCCCACCGGCTGGGTCGAGAGCGGCAAGACCCGTCTGGCCGACATCAAGATCAACGGTGAGACACTGCAGACTGGTTACAACTACTACACCAGCTGCACCGGCAAGGGCGACACGCTGGCTTTCACGGGTCTGAAGTCTGACGCCGACGGTGTGCTGACGGTTGAGGTTGCCGCCAACGCAAACACGACCTCCGCTGTGCAGGTCAGCTTCATCATGGTATCCGGTGAGGTCAAGACCCCGGAGCCCGCGCCAGAAACCAAAACCGAGGTCGTCAAGGATACCCTGACCAAGGATAACATCCCGCAGGGGATCAAGGACAAGGGCTACGACACGCCGGAGAAGATCACCGAGGCGTTCAAGAAGGCCATCAGCAAGAACCAGTCTGCTGACAACATCGAGGTCTACGACGTCAAGCTGATGATCAGCACCGACAACGGCGCGCACTGGAGCGAAGCAACCGACGCGTACTTCCCCGCAGGCGGCATCGACGTTACGTTCGACCTGCCCAAGGGCATCACGGCGGCCAACTACGACCAGTTCTCCATCCTCGTCAGCCACATGAAGGACAGCGGTGAGGTTGAGCTGCTGACCCCGACCCTGCAGAATGGCAAGCTCGTGGTCCATGTTACGGAACTGTCTCCGTTCGCCGTCAGCTGGACCGCCAAGGCCCAGCCGTCCCCGGTCCCGACTGCAGAACCCACTGCGACCCCGGCTCCGTCTGACAATACGACGAACAATACCACAAATAACACCACGAACAATACGACCAACAATACCACAAATAACACGACGAACAACACCACGACCAACAGTACAACGCCCGCGCCCGCCAAGACGACGGCACCCATCCCGCAGACGTCGGACAACTTCCCGCTGATCCCCGTTGCCGGTGTGGCCATCGCCAGCCTGGCTGCCCTGTGCTTCCTGTTCCTTCGCAAGAAGAACCGCTAAGTTGCGTCTACGGTTGTAAGCCCGTATAAGCAAAGCCCCCGTCCGGCAATGATATGCTCCCTATATAGCGAACAGTGAAAAAACACTGAAAGCTATATAGGGAGCATTTTTAGTGTGCCCGGCATGGGCAACAACTAGGTGCTGCAAGACCACTACGCGCTCGGCAGTAGGAAGCGTTAGCCGAAAAGAAAAGCTGAAGCTTCTTACAAAACGAAACCGCGGACGCAATAAAGAGGTACATCAAGGACCGGGAAGTGAACGACAAGATGTGCGACCAGTTGAGCTTCAAAGAATATGAGGACCCATTCAAAAATGTAGCGGACTTTGACGAAGATGATTCGCCGGAGATTCCCACGGACGGTAGAATAAGCAAGTAAAAAAGCGACGCCACGTGCGGTTGGCGTCGCTCATTGTGCGCCTTTAGGCGCGGCTGGTATTGAAGCCCTATGGGGCTGTTTTGCAAACCCCACGTTCAACGTGGGGTTATGATTTGTCGTGAATTTCCCAATGCCCGCTGAAACCACGGCCAATGTAGTGAACATTTCCCATCGCCTTGATATGGCGGCGGATGGTTTTGTAGCTGACGCCCAGCG
>OHVJ01000435.1_pt1 | contig 11424 bp, 10 predicted proteins | sample 1579471 | NCBI WGS metagenome assembly OHVJ01 (sample SAMEA3882532, study PRJEB24775) | human gut metagenome | biome: human-associated habitat; feature: intestine environment; material: feces | place: Netherlands | collected 2009/2010 | reverse complement strand
TGCCTGATTTAATACAAATACTGCCATCATGTACTCTAACGATTTCATGGACAAGAGCAAGTCCGAGTCCTACGCCGCCCAGCTCCCGACTTCTGGATTTATCCACACGAAAGAATGGCTCGAACACTCTCTCCCTAAGCTCCTTTGGTATTCCGCTTCCCGTATCTTCTACAGACAGATAAACATGCTTGTTTCTCTGATATGCGGTTACTGTAACCTGTCCTAGCGGATGATTATATTTGATGGCATTCTCAACCAGATTGTATACAAGCCTGTAAATAAGAATATCACTGCCTATCATAGTGGCATCCTCACATTTTCCAATCAGCTTTATATTCTTTTCCACGGCAAGAGGCTCAAGGTCTGCCAAAACCTCTTCAACAATAGCATCCAATATAATTTTATCATCCCTTCCCACCGTCTGAAGCTCACTCATGTCAAGAAGAGTCTTTACCATCCTGTTTAATTTATCATTTTGCTCCGTAACCATTTTTATGGTCTGCAAAGTGTCTGCATCATTTCCCGGGTGAGAGGCAGAATTATATAAATCAAGCTGTACCTGCATTAACGCTAATGGAGTACGCAGCTCATGTGCTGCATTTGCAGTAAACTGTCTCTGTATCTCAAATGCATCCGACAGACGCTCAAGCATCTTATTATAAGAAATACCCAGCTGGTTCAGTTCCTTAACATTGTTTTCCTCTATTCTTGAATCAGACAGATTCTGAGCCTGTACCTCTTCAATTTTATCTGAAAACTCCCTGATTGGTCTGAGTGCATGCCCGCTTATAAAATAAGTGACGACACCTCCCAAAAGCGCCAGCAAAACCGTGATTATCAGACTGTTTCTTTTATAGTCGGCCTTATTATTGTACACCTGAACCGAAAATTCATCCGCAAACTCATCCCACTTATCGTCCGGTATGCTGATATATATTTCATCTGATTTGTTTCCTTTTTCATCCCCCTGTGACTCTACCGCATCCTGCAGAGAATCGATGTAATGCACACCATTTTTATAGACAAACATAGTCAGGCAGCCACATATAATAGCAATACACAATGTAGTAATGCACGTAAGTCTCCATTGTAGCGACATTCTTTTCATCTGTCAGACTCCTCCCGTATTTTATAGCCTTCACCTACCTTGTTCAAAATGGGATCATATCCCAGCTTCGCCTTAAGCTTTTTTCTAAGTGAAGACATATGTACCCTGATTGCTCCGCTAAAGCTGTCTGCCGTGGCATCCCACACATGCTCTATCAGCTCCTCCTGGCTCACCGGTCTGCCTATATTGATAAGTAAATATTCCAAGATACCATTCTCTTTTCTTGTCAGTGGAACCGGCTCTCCCTTTGCATATGCCTCGCGTTTAATCGTATCAAACTTTATTTCTCCGCATTTAAGACATATATCATTCTGTACAAATTTCCTTCTTGTCAGGCTTCTGATACGTGCCTCAAGCTCCTGCAGATGGAATGGTTTTTCCATGTAATCATTTGCTCCTGCATCCAGTCCTTCTACCTTATCAGCAATCTGACCTCTTGCAGATAATATCAAAACCTTAGTTTCATCATTGTATTTTCTAAGCTCCTTAAGAAGCTCCATGCCATCCATCCCCGGCAGATTCAAATCCAAAACTATCAGATCATAATTCTCCGACAGTATACATTCAAGAGCCTCTTTCCCATCATAACAGGTATCCACCTCATAACCGGCAGCATACAGACTCTTTGCAACCATATCACATATTTGTTTCTCATCCTCAACAATTAATAATCTCAAAATGTTCTCCTGCTTCTTAACAATAATTTTACAACCTATATTGTATAATACCAAAGTCAGCTGGTCAACAATACAACAAAAAGGAGCAACATTATGTTGAAATACCAAAAAACATGTCAAATCATTCTGCTTATCCTTGGTGTATCCATGGTAAGCTATGGTGCAGTCAGAGGTGAGGCAGCTACCGTGCTTGGTAAAGCAATAAAACTATGTCTGGAGTGTGTCGGAATTGGATAAGAAAAAGAAATTACTATCAAAAAAGCTGGCAAAAATACGTGGATGGATACAGGCCGCAGCAACGCTGCTGACCAATATTCATATTCCGAATTTATTTAAGGGTAAAATATATCAGGGCAATGCAAAAACAGTATGTGTACCCGGATTAAACTGCTACTCCTGCCCTGCCGCGACAGGAGCCTGTCCAATAGGGGCATTTCAGGCAGTCGTCGGATCATCAAAATTTAAGTTTTCATACTACATAACCGGATTTTTTATTTTACTCGGTGTAACTCTCGGCAGATTTATATGTGGTTTTTTGTGCCCATTTGGATGGTTTCAGGATTTACTTCACAAAATACCTGGAAAGAAATTATCCACAGCCAAATTAAAGCCTCTTAGGTACCTAAAATATGTCATTCTTATTGTTTTCGTTATACTTCTTCCGATGCTTATAACGAACTCTATAGGAATGGGAGACCCGTTCTTCTGCAAATATATCTGTCCTCAGGGTGTTTTAGAGGGTGCTATACCGTTATCTATTGGAAATGCTGCTATCCGTTCTGCGCTTGGAAAGCTTTTTTCTTTCAAGTGTATGATTTTAATTGCAGTGATTGTACTAAGTATCTTATTTTACAGGCCCTTCTGTAAATGGATTTGTCCGCTTGGAGCAATCTACTCATTATTTAATAAGGTCAGCCTGCTCAAAATCACCGTTGATAGCAGCAAATGTGTCGGATGCGGTCAATGCGCAAAGGCATGTAAGATGGATGTGGATGTGTGTAAGACGCCGGATCACCCCGAGTGCATACGCTGCGGTGCCTGCATAAATGCCTGTCCGAAGGATGCCATCTGCTACCGGTTTATGGGAAAAGCATGTCAAAAAAATGACAACAGATAGCTATTAAACATTTTACTATTATTTTTAAAGGAGAAATTACTCATGAAAAACAAATTATCATTTATTTCTATTTTTACACTCTGCATAGCATTATCACTTACAGCATGCGGTGGAAAGCAATCTTCCAACACAGATTCTAAGAACACTCAGACTGAAGCCGGCACAGAAGCATCCGGCAAATCAGATTCAAGACTTGATGATTTATATCAGCAGGAAAATCAGCTTTTTGCAGATCACGCTGATGTGTGGAACAAGGCATTTGGCATGATGAACAAAAGTGACGCCGATCCAAACGGAAATTATGCTGATTATCTTGCCGGTACCGTAGAATCAAACAAGGATTCATTCACAGACGATGAGCTTAAAACACTTAATGAGGATATTGAAACCATACGAAAAATCGAGGAACAGATAGCAGAGCTTGAAAACAAAAATACATCATCAGACGATAACAAGAAGGACAGCTCTAAAGCCTCATCTGTATTCAGTGATTTTTCCGGTGAGGATTTTGATGGCAATAAGGTTGATGACAGCCTGTTTTCCGGTAATGCAGTAACAGTCGTCAATTTCTGGTTTACCGGCTGCAAACCATGTGTCGCTGAGTTATCCAAGCTTAACGAATTAAATGATGCTATCAAATCAATGGGCGGAGAAGTGGTTGGCATCAACACTGAGACCTTCGATGGCAATAAAACAGCTATCAAAGAGGCAGCCTCTGTTCTTGAAAGCCAGGGTGTCAAATATCGTAATCTGTCAATTGACTCCTCTAGTGCTGCCGGTAAATATGCCTCAGAAATCATGGCATTTCCAACAACTATACTTGTTGACAGAAATGGCAATATTGTAGGCGAACCTATGCTCGGCGGAATCGATAACAAGGACAACTATGATGCCCTTATGAAGCAGATTCAGTCTGTAATTGATGCAGACAGCACAAATAAATAAATGTCTACAGAGTTTGTCAAGTAAAGTGTGTAAGTTTTTTAATTTTTTTGTGGTGGTCGATAAATCGACCACCATTTTTATGGGGTTCAATCAAACGGAAGTTCTTCATCTACTTCATATGGTGTTGATTTCCGTTTACTTATTTAAAATCTCCTTAGTAATTCTCGTATTTTAATATTCGTGTTTGCAGCTTGTCATCCATTGAAAGCTGATTCCTTACCAATGCCCAATTAGCCACGAGTCTGCCTTTCATTTGCCGTTTCTATAACCTGATCCGTGATATTAGAAATAGTTCTCAATTTTATTTGCGAGTATTTATAATCCATACAATGTCGCCTGTCGATCAGCCACATAAAATTCATAATTACAACATCGTTCAATCAATTCCCTGTCATGGGTGATAATAAAAATACTTTTACCCATGTCACGAAGTTCTTTAAACAGCTGTGCAGTACTTACCATATGATAATAATCCAGACCGCTCGTCGGCTCATCAAATATCAGTATCTCCTTTTCTGCAAGCACAGACGATGCAATAGCCACACGCTGTTTCTGACCACCGGATAATGACATCGGATGTTTATCACGAAATTCCCATATACCAAGTTTTTGCATAATTTCTTTGGCTCTTTCCTTTATCTCTTTTCCGGTATCCGATGCTCCAAGAAGAACTTCATCTTCTACAGATTCACAGAAAAGCTGATGATTTACATCCTGCATTACAAGATAACATTTACGGAGCATTTCCTTTGGTTTATACTGCTTCTCTTCTATGACCGTCTGTCCCTTAAATTTTTTCTCCAATCCGCAAAAGCATCTGACGAACGTAGATTTTCCTGCTCCGTTTTGTCCTGTAATTGCTATAAGTTCATTCTTTGGGAGCTGCATATCTTCAAACTCCAGTACCTTTTTTTCTCCATAGGAAAAATAATAATTCTTCAGTACTATATCCGACTTTTTGGCAATATACTCATGTCTTTTACTGCTTTCATCACAATGTGGCTGCATTGTACGAAGTCCGAGATTTTGCAGCTTTTGCTCTGAAAATTTCAGAAATTCCTGCATTGTGATATCAAACATAATTCTTCCATGTTCAAGATAGACTACACGGTCACATATTTCCTTAAGCCAATACAACCTATGCTCCGCTATCACGATTGTTTTTCCCTGCTTTTTCCAGAGTAAAAGCGTATTTTTTAGTCTTTCTATGGATTCTTTATCCAGATTTGATGTCGGTTCATCAAGTACAAATACGTCGGGCTGCATCGCGGTTACAGAACCACAGGCAACTCTCTGCTTCTCACCGCCTGACAATTTAAAAATATCTCTGTCCATAAGATTTTCCATTTCCAGTTCGCTTACAGCCAGTTTTACACGTTCGTTAATATCGTTTTCTACAAGTCCCATATTTTCGCATCCAAACGCAACTTCACTTGTCGTATCCATGCAAAAAAACTGACTTCTTGGATTCTGAAATACACTCCCCACCTTTTTTGATATATTATATAGTTCTTCACTCTGCACATTCATTCCATAAACGCTGACATTTCCGCTATACTCTCCTTCATAAAAATGTGGGATAAGACCATTTATAAGGCGCGTTATTGTTGTCTTTCCACAACCTGATGCCCCACATAACAAAACACATTCTCCTTTATCAACTGAAATCGAAACATCTTTTAACGCTCCTTTTTCTGAATTATTATACTGAAAACTGACATTTTCTATCTGTATCATAATATCCTCCATTTGTAACAAAACCGCACTCTGCCAATATCATGACAGCATGCGGTTTTATCTATATATTACATAAATAATCTTGAAATCATTGAAACGCTCCATATTACATAAGGAATAAAGCAAATAAGTACTACAATATAGTCCTGAAAATGAAAACCAATCCGGCACACATTGGTCCGCTTTACATCACCGCCAAGTCCCCGTGTAATAGCTGCGGCATTGAGCTCCTCTCCAAGTTTTGCGGAGCAGACCATAAGTGGAATCAGTCTGTACTCTATCATTTTATCGACATTTTTCCCGCCGAAGCGAATATCCCGCATACGCATCGCATCATTGATTGCCCGGAATTCATCCGCAATCGTTGGAAAAAAACGAAACATAACAGAAAGTGGTATGGTCAGCTTATCCGTAACATGCATCCTGCTCATAGCCGAAGAAAACTCACTTACTGTTGTTGTCTGCATCAGATAGGTTCCAGCCATGATTCCCGGCAGAAACCTTGTCATAATCCCGCAGAATGCAAGCAATATAAATCCAATAAAACCTGTCATATGAGGCAGCACAAACACTGTCAGCAAATAAAATACACTGTACAAAATGATGTATCCTGCTGCTCTTTTCCACTTACCTACAAGTATAAAAAGCACGAACGGAAGCAGACAGAATAACGGAAGGTACGCACCAAATAATTTATCTCCTGCTCCTCCCAGAACAAATATTGCCATTGTCATTAAAAGAAGCATTTTCGTTCTTGGATCAAATGTGACGTATGTATGTATCATTATGCAATTCCCGCTTTCTCAAAATGCTTTTTCAACAATGATTTTCCAAATACTCCTCCGATCCATCCACAAATCACGCATGCTGCAATAAGTAATGGGATCAGCCATGAGTTCGCAAAGATATCTGTCATTTTAGTGATATACTCCTGTCCAAAACTCTGACGCGTACTGAAATATGCCTCAATATTCATAAACATTGGAACAAAGTTTCCAAAGATGATCAGATTAAATACTCCACAACTTAATATATTTTTTTTACTGCTTTTATAATTTCCCGATTTTACAATAAGGTCTGTAATAACACCACATATAATTCCAAAAATAAACGGCCAGTATCCCATTCCTGTAATCCACAAAAACAATCCAACGATCATAGCATAAATAGTTATCATTCCAAATTTATCAACTTTTGTCAAAAAAAGCATATATGGAATACCTCCAAATATTGGGACAATCACACATAAAAGCGGCATCATGATCGGTATAAATCCCAGCATTGCAACTGCTGTCATAATCACACAGTAAATCGCTGCATAGATTCCAATATTGATCAAATCTTTTCCTTTTAATTTCTTTTTATTTTTCATTTTGAATTCTCCTTGTTTTTTATCAATATATTACTTTGTTTCTTAACGTGCCAGTTTCCAGCTGACTGCCTGCTCTCTTGCATCCACAAACCGCTTGTAAATTCCTTCCTGCTTCATCAGCTGCTCATGGGTTCCTTTCTGCACAATCTGCCCTTTCTCTACGACCACGATCTGATCTGCATGGCGTACCGTCTTCAGTCTGTGTGCGATCATAATGATCGTTTTTTCTTTCGTCAGTGCATCCACAGCCTCCACAAGTTCTTTCTCATTCTCAGGATCTACATTCGCAGTTGCCTCATCAAGAATAATGATCGGTGCATCCTTCATAATCGCCCTGGCAATGGAGATCCGTTGTTTTTCACCACCGGAAAGCGTGGCACCGCCCTCTCCGATCACGGTATTATATCCATTTGGAAGTTTGCTGATAAACTCGTGACAGCAGGCTTTCTTTGCTGCTTCCACCACTTCCTCATGACTTGCATCCTGACGCCCGAACTTAATATTATTCTCAATTGTATCTGCAAAAAGATAGACGGACTGAAAGACAAATGCAAAATTATTCATCAGGCTGTTCATGCTGTACTCTTTTACATTTACACCGCCAAGGGTCACTTCTCCGGAATCCACATCCCAGAATCTGGCAATCAGATTACAAAGTGTAGATTTACCTCCGCCAGACGGACCAACAATTGCTGTCGTTGTTTTTTCTGGGATAGAGAGTGATACACCATCAATAATCTTCCGCTTATCGTAGGAAAATGTAACATCTGAAAGTCTGATATCATAGTTTTCCGGCTGTATCTCTTTGCCGTCGATATCCATCGTATCCAGTTCCAGAATTGCATTTGCTTTGTCCACACATACACTTACCACATGTAAGAGGGATGAGTAATTTCCTGTACATTCCAGACTGGCATAAAGCATAAATGCTGAGATTGTCATACCAATGGCATAAACCGCACTCATAGTTCCATTGATATAAAAATATGCACTGCATGCCACAATTACGGCTCCTGTTATCTTCGTTATCACGCTTTGCAAAAAATGATACGGGACAAATACCATTTCCATCCTAGTATTGATTTTGGCACTCGCATCGTTTGCATCATTTAATCTCTTTGCCTGTTTTCCAAGCAGATTGTAGGATTTCACTTCTGAGATTCCCTGAAGATACTCCATGATCTGACTTACGAGTTCTGTATCACATACCACCTTTTGTTCCGAATCTTTTTTCCCTGCATTCTGCATCATAGAATTTACACCAAAGAAAATCAGGACTCCAGCTGCAGATATCAGTCCGATTCTCCAATCAAAAACAAGCAGCATAAGGATGATCATCAAAGTCTCTAAAATCCCCTGCGTTGTCAGCATAACCACCCTGGCCGCTATATCTCCTAGTGATTCCATCGTATTGGTTGTCACCGAAGAAATTTCCCCAATACTGTTGGAATTAAAATATCCCATCGGAAGGTAACGCAGATGCTCTGCAATTTTGATTCTCGTAAAAGCACTTGCATTATAGCCACCTTCTGTCTGAAGTACCGTAGAACTTCTCTTACATATAACAGCAATCACAATCGCAATGACCATAATGGCTAAGGAACCTCCGATATATTTTCCTATCGGTTTTCCACCAAGCAAACCAATCAATATGTACATAATGGCTGGTATCTTCATTGCAGATGCAAGTGCTTCTACAAGCCCAATGACCATCGACAGTTTGAATTTGTTTCCATTTTCCCTCCCTGAAAATCGAAAGAATTTCGCCAGAATCTCAAACATATCATTCGCCCTCCTTTACGGTATCTTTTACTGAAATATGGGCATTCCACATTTCTTTATAAAGCGGGCATGACACCAGAAGCTGCTCATGCGTGCCATGTGCTGTCACGTTTCCATCATTTACCACAAAGATCTGGTCACTGTCATTAACGGTAGAAAGCCTGTGTGCTATGACGATCAGTGTCTTTCCGTCCACCAGTTTTGCAATGGATTTTTGTAATATAGCTTCGTTTTCCGGATCGGTGTAGGCAGTTGCCTCATCTAAAATGACGATCGGTGCATCCTTTAGCATCGCCCGGGCAATCGAGATACGCTGTCTCTCTCCTCCCGACAGATGTCCACCGGCACCGCCTACAACGGTATCAAATCCATTTTCTAACTGCATGATAAATTCATAACAGCCGCTCTTCTTTGTAACCTCAACCACCTGTTCATCCGTAGCGTTTGGATTTCCCTGTCTGATATTTTCACGAACTGTCTCATTAAACAGATAATTGTCCTGCGCGACATAGGCAATTTTCCGGTTGAAATCTGTAAGTGCCAGCTCTTTTACATCAACCCCACCGATTTTAATGCTGCCGGAATCCACATCCCATAAAGATGCGATTAGCTTTGCGATAGTTGACTTTCCGCTTCCGGAAGGTCCAACAATTGCATTTACAGTCCCTGCTTTCAGTTCCATATTTACTCCATGCAGGATTTCTTTGTCGTGATAGCCAAACCTTACATTTTCAAGAATGATGGAATTATCTTTTGGAACATCTTTACTTTTATCCGGACGTTTTAACTCCGGCTGTTCTAAAATACCTGCTATCTCATCAACGATCACTCCGATTTTCCCAAGGTCATCTGTATAGGAGCCCACCGTGATCAGAGGCCCGACAATTCCCAGTGAGAGAATGATACAAATGACAAAATCAGATAACTCTAAGGTTTTATTCGATACATAATAGGCTCCAAAAGGCAATACTGTAAGAAGTGTATACGGTGTCACCACCATCATCAATGCATGATAGACAGAACATCTTCTCATCCATGAAATGAAAGAGTCCGCATATTTCCTTGCCGCTTTTGTAAATTTAGCATAAGAGCTTTCTGTCTTTCCAAATGCCTTTATGACCTCTATTCCGTCAATATATTCTACCGCAGCATCATTCAGCTCCTTTGTGGTCTTAACCGTCCTTTCAAAACTTGGCTTATAATCCAGCATCATTCCAAAATATGAGAAAAGTCCAACAACAATCGGAACTAAAGACCAAAGTGCCAGCCGATAGTCTGTCAGGAAGAAATAAATCAGGATTACAACCGGTGCAAGCAGATTGGAGGTAAATTCTGGTACTATGTGAGCCAGAGTTGTCTCGATACTGTCAATTCTTTCCACCATGATATTTTTAAAAGTACCTGACGGTGTATCTTTCACATATCCAAGAGGTACCCTGGCAAGCTTGTCGCAACACGCTTTTCTTATATTTGCAAGTACCACAAAAGTTGCTTTATGTGACAATGACGTTGAAAGTGAATGAAACAGTTCTGCGATCACAAACGACAGTGCGATCAGGACTGCTTTTATCAGATATTTTTCAAACTCCTTTTCACCGTTTAAAAACAGTTTCACCACATCCGCAATTATAAAGTACGGAAGAATCTTAAAAATAACATTTCCTATTGCGAGCAATACACTCCACACATAGGCACTTCTTTTTTGTCCAGCCCATGTCAGTATCCAGCTGACTGCTGACTTTTTCTTTTCTTTCACACGTATTCACTCCTTGTTATAGTTTTAATTTTGTTAGTTATCCCTAACCCTTGTATAATAAAATAGGTGGCATGCCGGCATCAGCCACCTGATATTATTTTCTTAAAATGTACCTTTCTGAATCGTAAGCCTAAAATTTAACGTTCCATAATCGCTCCCAGCCACCGGTATTGAATTCCCGAAGCTTGTGCACATTTCTCTTTGCAGTTTCCTTATCTATATCGTGCTCAATGATCTGAAATATAGATGAAAAAAATCCAGTATAGATCATATGCATGAGGCTTTCCCCGACAATCGGTATTTCAATTCCATCCTCCTTCATTTTCTTCACATATTCCAAACTGGATCTCATTTCCCTGTCTACCATATTGTGTATGAATGTCTCAAACTTTCCACTGTCTCCACATTTCAGCAATAATCGGAAATTATCATAATGCTCATAGATATAGTCAATCATCTGATCCATTCCGTCGCCGGATGTGTCCGACATATTACTGGTCTGTTCTTTGGCAGAAAGCTTTTCAAAATCCTCAACTACACGGTCGTAGATCTGATATATATGTTCTATATACGGATCTGTCAGTGCATCAAAAAGCGCCTCTTTTGTCGGATAGTATTTATAAAAGGCACCCGTTGTAAGTCCGGCATCCTTTACAATATTTCTTAAAGATGCCCCGGAAAAGCCATCTTTTAAAAAATGCTTTCTGGCTGTATTTAATATATTTTTCTCTGTATCTTCTGCTTTTGTCGACATCTTTTTCTTATTCTCCTGAACGTCTCTTCGAAAATATAACAGCGTTATATAGTACTGTTATATTTTAACTCATTCTATTCATTTGTCAAGTATACTTTTTAGATTTTTCACAACTATTTTTCTCACCACACTCTGCAGTAAATGAGAAAAAAAGAGACCCATACCATAAATGATAT
>OHVJ01000433.1_pt1 | contig 11485 bp, 7 predicted proteins | sample 1579471 | NCBI WGS metagenome assembly OHVJ01 (sample SAMEA3882532, study PRJEB24775) | human gut metagenome | biome: human-associated habitat; feature: intestine environment; material: feces | place: Netherlands | collected 2009/2010 | reverse complement strand
CTTGAACGGCTCTTTGGTTCCGGGCATGCACTTCTCCATCAACAGCGATGGCCGCCTGTGCGTTTCGGTTCGAGCATTGGCCGAGGCTTACGACAGCAATACGCAATATGCAGAGGACGCGGGTCTTCTCTATGTGCCCATCACTTATGGGCATTGGGAATATGTGCCGTCCGCAAGAGCTTTGACCAAAGCAAGCGAGTATTTTGAAATCCACGGTGACAGGAAAACCTTCAAATATACGTCGCGCAATACATCGGATGCCTGGACCGATACGATGACGCTGGCCCAAGATAATACGTTCACAATGCCGATTGAAGACGTTTCGAGAATCTTTGGCTGGGAATTCTGGTACAACGATAATATTTTGAAGGTCGTCACGGATTCTCTTGACGATACAAACCCTAACAACTTTATCTTGCAGGAAGTGGATACGACCGTTACAGAAGGAGAAGTTGAAGATTTGGATACTTCCGACAGCGAAGAAGAAACCGAAAACACTGACAGTGAGGTGGACAACCAGTGACCAAATGGAACGAATTCAAAACGAAAATTTTGATGCTGTCAAAGGGTGAAAAGCTCGTACTTTTGTTCTGCTTTTCCTTTCTTGTCAGCCTTTTCCCGGCAGGATGCATTGCGAAAGTTTTTGTCGGGGAATGGGATGCGGGGCTTTTGCGGGGCTTTGTGCTTGCCCTGACGACCGGTTACGGAATTGTGACGGCACTTGTCTTTGCGTGTGCCATTACATTCGTTATTATCCGGTTTTCAGTTAATAACACAGACCTTAACGCAACCAAAGAAGTGGATGACCGTGGCGTTGCAACGTCTATGGCGGGCACATACGGCACAGCTCGCTGGATGAATGAAACGGAAGCCAAAAAAGTCTATGAGGTCGGACCGGTTGAAAACGTAACGGGCACGATTCTAGGACAGTTCACGCAAGACGGTGAAGAAGTCATTGCGCTGCCTTTTGAACCTACCGGCAACCGGAACCTTATCCTTATCGGACCTCCGGGTTCAGGTAAGTCTTTTGGCTATGTCAGAACGGCGGTATTCCAATCTATTGTGCGTGGCGAATCGGTTGTGGTCACTGACCCGAAAGGCGAAATCCACAACGATATGCGTAAACTTCTTGAATCCCGTGGTTATAAGGTCAAGGTCTTTAACCTTATCAATCTGGACCTTTCTAATGCATGGGATTGTGTTCAGGAAATTTATGACCCGATTACCGGCAACATTGATGACCAGCGTGTGATTACCTTCTGTAAAACCGTTATTGCGAACACCGGGGGCGGCGCAAACAGCAAGGGCGACCCGTTCTGGGAGAGCTCGGAAGAGAACCTGTTCCGCGTTGCGGTTTCTTATTGTGCTTATATCCGTGAGAAGAGCCTGATTGAGATTTATGAGCGCCGTGCAAAAGAGCTTTTGACGCAGTTGCCGTACATCACTCGGGAAGATGAGCAATCTCTGATTGAGATTGTAAAGAATCCGGAATCCGCAATGGTGGATAGACGCCGAGTTGTCGAATACCTTGCTCATTCGTTCTATGGCGATGAAGAAGGGGACAGGAAACTCTCTGAATGGGAGGAGGATGCTCCGACCTGTAACATCTCTGATATCTATGACGCTCTGCTTCACAACGACCTTGATAAGTGGGAAGCAAACTTCAAGTATGTGCCGTTGAGCCATCCTGCTGCATCTGCCTGGGCAGTGTTTAAGGGTATGGGTGAACGTGTACAGCCCAACATTGTTGGCGGCTTGAATACTCGACTCCAGCTGTTCATGACCTACAAGGTGCGCCGTGTTATCAGTAACGATGATATCCGCCTTGCAAATCTTGGCGCAGAAAAGACTGCACTGTTCCTTATCATCTCGGACGATAACGCTTCTATGCAGCTGCTTTCCTCTCTGCTTCTGAGCTTCCTGTTCAAGGACCTGAAAGAGGCTTTTGATGCAGTTGGCGGTGAAGGTCGTATTCCGGTCAACGTTGTCGCGGACGAGCTGGCAAACACCGGTGTCTGGCCGAATTTCGAAAAGACGATTGCCACCGCACGTTCTCGTAAGATTGCAGTTTCCCTCATTTTGCAGAGTTTGCCGCAGTTGACTCAGTTGTACGGCGAGGAAAACGCCGAAACTATCATCGGCTGCTGCAATACGATGCTGGTTCTGGGCTGTAATGATAAGTATACAGCCGAATACATTTCCGATAAGAGCGGCATTGTTACGATTCGCGCCAAGAGCGTCAGCGATACTCGTGCTTCCTCTGCCGGAAATCGCGGCGTGATGCAGGGATACTCGCTCAGTGAAGGCGATGGCAAACGAAACCTGGTAAACCCGGACGAAGTTCAGCATTTGGACAAGGAACAGATTCTGATTATGACAAATGGTCAGAATATGCTGGAAGCAAAACGCTTTGGATTTATTCATCATCCTCTGTTCAACGACCCGCATTTTGTTCCTACCAAATGGGTAGAGCTTCCGAAAACTGCAGACCTTTATCCCAACGCTCGTAAACACGATGCGATTGAATCCCGTGAATCGTCGTTTGGCGATATCCAGCGCCAGAAGGAAATCAATACGGACATTACGCAGAAGCGTTCCGAAGAGCGCATGAAGCCGCGTATGTCCAAGAAAGATTTGCTGGCTACGGATGAACCTGTTCCCAAAAAGAAAAACGCCTTCAAAAAATAAACAGCTTTTATCTTCAACCCCCGGTTACTGATTGTGTGACCGGGGGCTTCTTTTTCCCTGATTCGCTTGTGCGGGTCAGGAACCACACAAATCGACAGCCTCCGTGCGGCGTGTGGTGGACAGTGCCCGAATCCTGCTACCGGGCAGCGACGAATGTCGATAATCTCATATTTCTTTTTTTAATACAAAGGAGACAAATACCATGAACGAAAACGAAATGCTGAATCCCACTGCCGTTGAAACCAATGAAGCTGCTGTCGCCGCTGCACCCGAAGAAAATGTAAACGCCGCGCCGGTATCTGAACCGCAGGAGGCAAAAGAAGTACCTGAAGCCGCCTCCGCTGATGAGGGCATTGATGAGGACGGCAGCGAGGCTCCTCGCGCAACTCGCCGTTTCAATGACGACGACCTGGCGATTGGCGCTTTCATCGATGACGGCAATGATATGCTGCATGTCGATATGCCTGAAGACCGCCGCGCTCGTGACCTGGCTGAGATGCGCCGCTGCATTGCTGACAACAAGCGTGGCCCTCGCCGTTTCCTGCAGGGCAAGGTCTTCGGCGTTCGCCCGGTTCAAAATGGCAGCGCTGTGGTTGAAGTGAGCCGTGGCACGCTGCGCGTCATGATTCCCGCTGAGGACTTCTTCTACTTCAGCCTGATGAAGGGCATTGAAGAGAACGATGCGACTACTCGTCAGCGCCGCTATCTGCGCAAAGCAAAGCTGATGAATGGCGCTATCATCAACTTCTGCCCGTACATGGAAGCCAAGTCCGATGACGGCGAGGTCGTATTCGCTGGCTCTCGTCAGGACGCTATGCAGCTCCAGCGCAACCGTCACTTCTTTGGCCGTAATGCGGATGTTCAGAACGGCTCCCGCGCTATCGCTTCTATTCTGTCCAGTGGTCCGGATTACGTCATCGCTGAAGCTCTGGGCGTTGAGACCAGCATCGGTGCTGGTGCTCTGTCTGCTTATGAGTACATCGACGATGTGTCCAAGAAGTTCCATGTTGGCGAAGGCATTCCCGTTGTCATCGAAGACCTGAATGTTGATAATGAGAACGGCACTGTCAGCCTGCGTATGAACCGTGCTATTCTGGAACGCCGTGCGAATCCCGCTATGAATATCCACAGCCTGGCCCGCAACGGTGCTTACGGTGCTACTGTGACTTCCGTTCAGGACAACTACTACCGCCTGATTGTGGATGTCGGCAACATTCAGGCCCGCGTTGCCCGTACCGCTTCCGATGAGCTGCTGACTCGCGGCGACCGTGTGACGCTGCTTGTCTACGGTTACGACGATAAGCGCAACTACGTTTGGGGCGCTTGCCATAAGGCGTAACTGAATCCCGGCCACTTGCTTTTTCCGGCAAGTGGCCGGATACCGCGCATGTCATCAGCCTTCTCGCGGCGCGTGGTGAGCAACTGCAGAAATTGCAGGCCAATGATGACTCTCTTTGAAAATAAACTTATCAAGTGGTGACGAGGTGATTTTTGTGAGTAGGTGTACGAATGTGCGGTCAGGGATGCTTCATACAACGATGAATAACATGGATATTTTTGTTACGTGTAGTATAAATGGGCTGTGTGTCAAGCTGACGGTCTCTGCGTTTTTTGAAAGCAATTTGTCTGATATGTGTAATCAGATGCAAGAAGTGAAAAGCAAGCCAGTCTTACTTTCAATGGATATCTACAAAAATGGCGCGGTGGTAAATATCAGCGATATTGGGCTCTTGTCTGAAAAAGAAAAAGCGAGTCAGGATATGCTAATGCAATTATATCGTAATTGCTGTGCCGCAATGCTTGTATTAGCCCAGCAAAAGGGGGAAGAAGCATGAGTAAAGAAGAGCAAAAGCCAAATATTTATCAAATCCCGAAAAACTCGTTTGATACCGGTTATGTACTGAACGGACAATTCAAAACTCGGAACTTTGTAGAAGGTATCATCCTGGCACTTCCATTCTTGGGACTCTTCATTTACGGATGGCATGATTTGGGTTGGGATGTGCAAGGCACCGTTGCCTATTGCGCAATACTTTGTGCTGCTGCTTTTCTTGGCGCTGCTCATGGCGTTGGCGGAGATAGCTTGTTTGAATTTATTCAGCGTGTTATTCGCTTTCGACAGAGCCGCAGAATCTCAAAATACAATCCTCGTATTAAGACTGAGCTGGAGCCTGAGTATTTGATTCAGGATGGCCGGATGCTCCCGAAGGAAAAGCTCAAACAAATGTTTGGTACTGTAAAGGGGAAGGTCCTCGGCGAAGAGAACGGCCCTATCAGCTCTGACATTACGGACGAAGAGCTCAAGGTTTTTTATGACGATGACTATGGGTTCTTGGAAAAGCCTGATGCCCTCAAATCTAAAGCAGAACTCCGTGCTGAAGCAAAACAGCGTGCGAAGGAAGAAAAGGAATATATCAACTCTTTGCCCCGTTCTGAACGCAAGGCTGCCAGAGAAGAAATCAAGCGTAAGCGTGAGCAGGAAGAGGCTGAGAAGAAGGCAAAAAAAGCTGAGCGCGAGCGCATTATTAACGAAGCTATCAAGAAGCGCCTGGATAAAGCCGAGCGTGTCAAGACCGCGCAGTATTATGAGAAGTTCATGGAATCGGAACCCAGTGATGAACAGGAAATCGACAAGCCGGATGAGAACGGCGCTGAACTGAATTCTCAGGCTGTAGAGTTCAAGCCTGTCACTGTAGGACCGAGCGATAATGCGGTCCAGGATGATATCGATATCTTTGACAGCGAAAAGGATATCAGTACCGACGAAGTAGATGTGAATGCGGATACAGAACTGTTTGAGAACGACGCTGATACTGATATCCAGGCACCTCAGTTTGACGAAGTGGTCCTTGACGTCGATGATGACTCGGATGACTTGTCGGTTGATATCGAGGACATTCAACCTGCACAGCCCACACAGCAGAGCAGGGGACAGGCTGTAGTCAGTGATGGCGATGTCAGCCTGGATGACGTAGACCTTTTCGATGACAGCAAGGTCAGCCGCACAGAGGTAAGAGTCCAGAACGTCAAGGCTCATGGAAAGATGATGAACCCGCAAAAGCAGCCGCAAGCCACACAGGGCAACAGTGATATTGATTATATGTCCTTGAATGACATTTCTATCTTTGATGATGAGGAGTGAAGCCTATGTTTCGATTCAAAAAGGGCGGAGAAATCCCCCATGGTGTTGTGGAACAGAGTATCGGTACAATTCCGCTGACGAAAAAGGAACGCGATGAAATCGCCAAAGAAGAGCGGCGGCGGATGAATCAAAAGCTGGAAGCTCAGAATGACCGCTATCAAATCATTCGAAGCACACAGCGTATTATCCCTATCGAAGATATTTACGGCGGCATTGTTGTGACGAAAGACCACCGTTATATCAAAATCATGGAGTTCCGTCCTATCAACTTTGCCTATATGGACGCGGAAACTCAAAACCGTATTATTTCGCTTTTCTATCAAACGTTCAAAGCAACTCCCTGCAATATCCAGTTCAAAACCTTTTCTCGTAAAGCTGATGTCGAGAATTCAATCGCGACCGTGACGGACTATTACAAAGCAGAAAAGAATCCGAGTCGTAAGCGAATGCTGCAGGCATACATCGGATTGCTTCGTAAGACGGCTTTGTCCGTTGGTATTACCCGTTGCTTCTTTGTGGTCGTAGAATTCCAGCGCACTATCAGCAACGATGGTTCTAAATTTGAAATGGTTGTGGCCGACTTGAATGCCGTTGCGGCAAACGTCCGCTCTCACATGGAACAGTGTGGTAATATCTTTATTCCTGCACTTGGTAACCCTGACGGAAACGAGGACGCAGGTCTACACCAGCTTTTTTACCAGCTCTTGAACCGTAGAAAAAGCGAGACCATCACGTTCAAGCAGCACATGGACCCCATTGTGGACCGTTATTTTGAAGCCGAAAAGAACGGCGTCAAAACTTCTTTGCAGGCAACGGAATTGATTGCTCCTGACTGGATTGACTTTACGCATCACGACTACATTGTCATTGATGGTAAGTTTTACACCTTTGCTTATATTCCCTCGAACGGATTCAGCCAGCGTGTCTATGCGGGCTGGGTGGCTACGTTCGTGAATGCTGGTGAAGGCATCGACGTTGATATGTTCTTTGAACACATGTCCCGTGAAGCCGTCTTCAATAAAATCAGTACACAGCTTCGCCTGAGCCGTGCTAACGCAATGGACAGTCACGATACGGACTCTGACTATCAAGCACGTATGGAAAAGATTTCGTCCAGTGAATATATGCTGCGTGGCCTTTCCAGCGGCGAAGAGTTCTATTACCTGTCAATGCTCATCACTATCGTGGCAGATACAAAGAAGGAACTCGATTATAAGTTTGATGCCTTGAAAAAGCGCATCGAAGGTCAAAGCATGAAGATTCGCCGCGCTGATTTCATGATGGAAGAATGCTTTGATTCCTGCCTGCTTCCTCTTGCAAAAATCAACAAGGAGCTGGCAAAGAAATCTCACCGCAATCTTCTGACTTCTGGCGTTGCATCCTGCTATCCGTTCATTTCGTTTGAAATGCAGGACCCGGGCGGCGTTATGGTTGGTACGAACCATGTCAACAACTCCCTGGTCACTATCGATATGTTTGATACTCGCGCTCACGCAAACGCAAACGCCGTTATCCTGGGCTCTTCCGGTTACGGCAAGACCTTCACCGCACAGCTGTTCGCGCTCCGCTTGTCCGAGATGGATACGCAGGTATTCATCATCTCTCCTCTAAAAGGTCTGGAGGACTACGGCGGCGGGTGTAAGGCGGTCAATGGTCAGTTCGTCTCCATGGACCCCTCTTCGGATAACAATATCAACATCATGGACATTCGCGCTCCTGACGATGAGGACGCAAAGCTGCTGGATGATTATGAGGCTTCCGGCTCTTTCTTGACCAAAAAGATTCATACGATTCTTTCATTCCTGCACCTGGTCGTGCGCAGTATGACGCAGGAAGAAGAGCAGCTGATTGACGGTTGCCTGTATTCGACATATGCAAAGTTCGGTATCACCCGTGATAACAACTCTATCTACGATAAATATGGCAACTATAAGGTAATGCCGCTGCTGGAAGATTTGTATGACGAGATCAAACGGCAGCCGGAGCCGGAGGCACAGCGAATCGCGGCGGCGCTGGAACTGTATGTGCATGGCAGCCTGAATGTTTTTAATCACCGTACCAATGTGGATATCAACAACCGCATTGTCTGCTTCGATATCAAGGAGCTGGGAAAGCAGCTCAAAAGCCTGGGTATGCTGGTGATCCAGGACCAGGTATGGAACCGTGTTTCCCAAAACCGGGATCAGGGCAAATCCACCTGGTATTTCGTGGACGAGTTCCACCTTCTGCTGCGGGGCGAGGTTGGTTCCTGGAGCGTGGAGATTTGGAAACGCTTTCGCAAATGGGGCGGTATCCCCACTGGAATTACGCAGAACATCAAGGACCTGCTTTCCTCCCCAGAGATCGAGAACATCTTTGAAAACAGCGATTTTGTGTACCTTCTGAACCAGGCCAGCGGAGACAGAAAAATTCTCTGCGAGCGCCTGAATATCTCTAACCAGCAGGCGGCGCATATCAGCAACGCAGGCCCCGGCGAGGGGCTGATCTTCTTCGGCAATGTGATCCTGCCTTTTGTGGATGACTTCCCGAAGGACAATGAACTTTACAGCATTATGACAACAAAACTTGGTGAAACCGGGAAAGGAGAAAACGAACATGAATGATCCCCGCTATTTGCATACGGAAGAAAAACAGGAGGGCGAAACCTTCTTTGATGTGATGAACCGGCTGATTGCCAGAAGCAAGGCGGTCACGGCGGATATGGAGGCGGTTCTTGCGGAGCTGGAAAGTGAGATCGAACCGTTCCGTGCACCGAAGGGTCATGAATAAACTGACCCATGTGAGCCTGTTTTCCGGCATTGGCGGTCTGGACCTGGCGGCGGAGGCTGCCGGGTTTGAAACCGTCTGCCAGTGTGAGTGGGCGGATTTTCCGCACTCCGTCCTCTCCGCACGATGGCCGGATGTTCCCAGGTTCCGGGATATCACTACTTTCACGAAGGAGGCGTTTTTTGAAAAAACAGGACTTGAAACAGTTACCGTTATCTCAGGCGGCTTTCCCTGTCAGCCCTTCTCCACCGCCGGAAAACGGAAGGGCTTTGCGGATGAACGCTACCTGTGGCCGGAAATGTGCCGCGTTATTACCGAGCTGCGGCCCCGTTGGGTGCTTGGGGAAAATGTTGCTGGCTTCATCAATATGGGGCTCGACAAAACGATCTTTGACCTGGCAAAAGCGGGATACGCTGTTCTCCCATTCGTATTTCCGGCTTGCGGCGTCGGCGCATGGCATGAGCGCCAGCGAACTTTTATCGTCGCGGCTGATGTTTCCCACACCCCTTGCCTCCGACAACAACACCGCCAGGGACGCGGCAAGCCTGGATGTGTTCCTGTCGGACAATGGGATATTCCGCAAGAGGAACCGAAACGGGGCGATCTGGAGCCTCAGCCTGTCGGCGGCGGTATTCTATCTGACCCCGGTGGCGTCGGACGGTTTCCGCTCAACCTTGAAGCCGTCGGCCTTCGATCCGGCGAAGAAGGACGGGAACCTGTCGGCGCAAATCATCTCCCAGGAGCGGCCGGTGTCCGAAACGGCAGCACTGAACCCGGATTGGGTGGAATGGCTCATGGGCTTCCCGAAAGGATGGACGGACGTATCCTCTGGGCCGCCGAACCGGAAGGAATCCCCCGCATGACCGAGCGCATGGATGACCGGGCGCTGCGGTTGAAAACATTGGGAAATGCGGTCTGCCCGCCCCAGGCCTATCCCATTTTCCGCTATATCGCCATGATCGAGAATGGCACCTGCGGCGACTTCTGCCCCTATGGAAAGGAAGGTGACTGCCTATGAGGGAACTGAAAGCGACCGATAAGATCACGCAGAAAATGACCCGTGACGGTGCGGTATCGGAAAACCTTGCCACGGGAGAGGTGGAACATATCAGCAGCCGGGAGCCGGAAACGGAGCTGTCCGCTTCTTCGGAAGAATCCGCTGGCGCTGCGGCTGACCTTGCCCTGCGTGCGGCAGAACACCATGAGAAGAAAAGTGCACGAAAGGCGGAAAAGGCTGATACCCAGGCGGTGCGGGATGGTTCTGCCACAAGGCAGCGCCCGTCCTCCCGTCTGCAATTCACCGAGGAAGAACGCGCCGATCCCACACTTGGAAAATATATCGACCGTTCCGACCGTGCGGCGGACCGGCTGGACGCGGCAAAGGCCGCTATCCCCACAAAGAAAGTTCTCCGTACCGAGCGTGTTTTTGACGAGACAGCCGGAAAAGGCAAAACGCAGCTTCACTTTGAAGAAGTGGAGAAACGCCCCAATGGACGCCTGCGGCACAATCCGCTTTCCCGGCCGGTCCATGAGATCGTCCACGCCGCCCATGCGAAGGTGCATGAGGTGGAACAGGAAAATGTGGGTGTAGAGGCCGGACACAAGGGCGAGGTGCTGACGGAACGCGGGCTTGCCTACGGAAAAGGCAAAGTCCGTGCCGCCGTCCACCATCACCGCACAAAGCCCTGGCGTGACGCGGCGAAGGCAGAGCAGGCTTCTTTTAAGGCAAACGCCGACTACCTTTACCAAAAGGCACTGCATGATGATCCTGCATTGGCAGCTTCTAACCCGGTATCCCGCTTTCTGCAGAAACAGCGGATCAAGCGGAACTATGCAAAGGAGCTGCGGCAGGCGGAGAAAACCGCAAAGAACACCGCAGCCACGGCGAAAAGTGCGGCGCAGAAAGCAAAGGACGCATTCAAGGAAACATTCCTCTACATCAAACACCATAGCCGGGCGGTGCTGTTGGTGATCGGCATTGGCGCCTGTGTTGCCCTGCTGTTTGGCGGGGTATCTTCCTGTTCCATGATGGCGGGCTCCGGCGTGGGCGGTGTATTTACTTCTTCTTATCTCTCCGAGGATGCGGATATGCTGACTGCGGAGGCGGCCTACTGCGAACTGGAGCAGGAGCTTCAATATGAGCTGGACCACTATGAGGCTCTGCACCCCGGATATGACGAATACCGTTTTGATCTGGATGAGATCGAGCATGACCCTTATGTGCTGATCTCCATTCTCACGGCGTTCCATGAAGGGGTGTTCACCATCGACGAGGTTCAGGAGGAACTGCAAATGCTCTTTGAAAAGCAGTACATCCTGACGCAGACCGTGGAAGTGGAGGTACGCTATCGGACGGAGACACGGACAGACAGCGAAGGAAACGACTATGACGTGGAAGTACCATACAACTACTATATTTGCAATGTGAAGCTGGAAAACTTCGACCTTTCCCATGTGCCGGTCTACATCATGGACGAAGAAACGCTTTCCCTGTATGCGGTCTATATGGCAACGCTGGGGAACCGGGAAGATTTGTTCCCCGGCTCCGGCTATGTAGACAAGTACACCAAACCACCCACCACCTATGATATTCCGCCTTCCGCACTGGAAGATGAAACCTTTGCGGCGCTCATTACCGAGGCGGAGAAGTACATCGGCTATCCCTATGTCTGGGGCGGCAGCAATCCGAACACTTCTTTTGATTGCTCCGGCTTCGTATCCTGGGCGCTGACGCAAAGCGGCGTCTGCAATACGGGCAGGCTGGGAGCCCAGGGGCTCTACAATATTTCCACCCCGGTATCCTCTGCCAACGCAAGACCCGGCGACTTGATCTTTTTCGTCGGCACTTACGATACGCCGGGCGTTTCCCATGTGGGTATCGTGCGTCCA
>OHVJ01000415.1_pt1 | contig 11929 bp, 10 predicted proteins | sample 1579471 | NCBI WGS metagenome assembly OHVJ01 (sample SAMEA3882532, study PRJEB24775) | human gut metagenome | biome: human-associated habitat; feature: intestine environment; material: feces | place: Netherlands | collected 2009/2010 | reverse complement strand
TGTGGGTGATCATCATGGTGGTCAGGTGGTTCTCCTCAACGATCTTCGCCGAGAGGGTCAGCACCTTGAGGGCGGTCTTGGGGTCGAGGGCGGCGGTGTGCTCGTCCAGCAGCAGGAGCTTGGGCTTGTTCATGGTGGCCATCAGGAGGGTCAGCGCCTGACGCTGGCCGCCGGACAGCAGGCCCACACGGGCGGTCAGACGGTTCTCGAGGCCCAGATCGAGGCTCTTGAGCAGTTCACGGTACTGCTCCCGCTCGGCCTTGGTGATGCCGATGCGCAGGGTGCGGCGCTTGCCGCGCCGAGCTGCCAGCGCCAGATTTTCCTCGATCTGCATGGTAGCGGCGGTGCCCATCATGGGGTCCTGGAACACACGGCCAATGTAAGCGGCGCGCTTGTGCTCCGGCAGGCGGGTGATATCCTTACCATCAATAATGATCTTGCCCATATCCACCGGCCACACACCGGCAACAGCATTCAGCATGGTGGACTTGCCCGCACCGTTGCCGCCGATTACGGTGACGAAATCGCCGTCCTCCAGTGTCAGGTTCAAATCATTCAGGGCAACCTTCTGGTTGACCGTACCGGGGTTAAAAGTCTTGTAAACGTTTTTGATCTCAAGCATTGCTGCTGCCGCCTTTCTTTACCGCAACGCGGGTGAAGTATTTTGCTTTCCAGTATGGAACCGCAAGGAAGATGGCGACCACGATGGCGCTGAGCATTTTGAGCAGGTCGGTATCGATCTTGAACCAGATGCAGATCTGCATAACAATGTAGTAGATGACGCTGCCGATGCCAACGCTGAGCAGCTTGAGCGCAAAGTTGCGAAAAATCTTGCTGAACACGGCTTCACCGATAACAACGGCAGCCAGGCCGATCACGATAGCACCGCGGCCCATCTGGACATCAGCAAAGCCCTGGTACTGGCTGAGCAGCGCACCGGAGAATGCCACCAGACCATTGGAGAGCATCAGGCCCAGCACAATGTTGAAATTAGTGTTGATGCCCTGCGCCCGCGCCATGTTGGCGTTGCAGCCGGTAGCGCGGATGGAGCAGCCAAGCTCGGTGCCGAAGAACCAGTACAAAATAGCGATAACAACCACCATAAGAACGGCCACGATCAGGATGGTATTGCGGTAAAACGGAACGCCTTTGATATAACGCAGGGATACCAGCAGGTCATATTTGTCCACGTTGATAGCCTGATTGGCTTTTCCCATGATTTTCAGGTTGACCGAATATAGGGACAACTGGGTCAAGATACCGGCAAGGATGGCCGGAATGCCCATAAGCGTGTGGAACAGGCCGGTCACCAGGCCAGCCAGCAGGCCAGCACCAAACGCCAGCAGCAGGGACAGCCAGACGTTCATGCCGGAAATCATACACATGATGCAGACCGCACCGCCAAGGCCCAAGGTGCCGTCTACCGTCAGGTCGGCAACATCCAGGATGCGGAAGGTAAGGTAAACGCCAATCGCCATAATGGCCCAAATCAGGCCCTGCGCCAATGCGCCCGGCATGGCATTGAACAATGTTGCAATGTTCAAGAGATCGTCAACTCCTCAAAAAAGATATAGTCTTTTTAATTTTATCAAAAAATCGCGGGAAAGAAAAGCCTTTTCCGCGATTTTTGTATTAAAGTTACCTGCATCAAATCAAAGCAGGCCGTTCTGGCTGTTTAGCCCTCGTATGCCACATAATCATCTGGGATGGTAATGCCCAGAGCTTCGGCAATGGTCGGGTTGTATTCCTTAGTGAACTCCGGAGCGTACTCAATGGGCATCTCCTCAACCTTGCTTTCGCCGGTCAGGATCTTGGCGGCCATCTTACCGGTAGCAACGCCCAGGTCATAGTAGCTGATGGACAGGGTAGCAACGCCACAGCCGCTCATGATGCCTTCCTCGCCTGCAACGACAGGCACACCGGCGGGCTGGCAGATGTTATTGACAATCTCAGTGTTGTTGGCAACGGTGTTATCAGTGGGAACATAGATCACATCGCTGGCATCGGCAGCGCTCTGGCAGACGGTGGCCAGATCGTTGGAGTCAGAGAATGCGTAATACTCGCAGGTGTAGCCCAGTTCTTCCAAGCTGGCCTTTACGGTATCAACCTGATACTGGCTGTTTGCTTCGGCGCTGCAATACAGCAGACCAACGGTCTTTGCATCGGGGAACAGTTCCTTGATGATTCCTGCCTGCTCATCCAGAGGAGCCAGGTCGCTGGTGCCGGAAATATTGGTGCCGACAAGGCCATCGAAGTCATCAATACCCAGTGCCACGCCGTACTCGGTAACAGAGGTGCCCAGAACCGGGATGGTGTTGGTGCCGGCCTGTGCAGCCTGCAGGGCGGGGGTTGCGTTGGCCAGGATCAGGTCAACATTATCAGAAACAAAGCCATTGATGATGGTGCTGCAGGTGTTGGAATCGCCCTGGGCGTTCTTTTCCTCAAAGGTAACGGCATCGCCAAGCTGCTCGGTCAGGGCATCCTTAAACCCCTGGGTTGCAGCGTCCAAAGCAACGTGCTGCACCAGCTGGCAGATGCCGACCTTGTAGGTCTGGCCGTCAGCAGCGGCGGTATCGGAAGCGGCGGTGGATTCTGCGGCAGAAGAAGCGGTGCTGTCCGCGGCCGATGCAGCAGAGCTTGCTGCAGTGCTGCCACAGGCAGCAAGGGAAACAGCCAGGCAGCCGGCTGTCAAAATAGAAAGTGCTTTTTTCATGGTATCTTCCTCCCAAATCTATGCATCGCTCACCGGCATCCACTATGCTGCATAGCCTTGGGTGGGTGTCCTCTCCGAAAAGCGATTTAGTGATTTAAAGTATAGCATCAATCGTATTTCCCTGCAAGATACAATCCGCCAAATCACGGCGCTTTAGAGCACTAAATTTCCACATTTTGCACAATTTTAACAAAAAAGCACATCCTGCGTTCCGCCTTTGGGGCATTCGCACAGGGTGTGCAGTATCAATAAGACTTATAAAATGATATTTTTCTCTGTTTCAGCAATCGGGTGCTGGATTGCTTTTGTGTTCCTTGCCGTTTTGGCCTCATTTATGCAAAGATTGCCGCTTCGGTCTGGTTCAGGATGCGGATAAACGCCTCTCGCGTATCCGCCATACGCAGTTTTTCCGTCAGGCGGTGGTCGCTGAGCAGGTTGACAAGGCGAGCCAAAATCAACAGGTGGTCGCTCTGGCGGTCCGGCGGAACCGCAACCATAAAGATCATATCCACCAGCTTGCCGTCCGCTGCGCCCCAGTCCAGCCCGCGGGTAAGGGTCAGCGCGGCCAGCCCAAGCGAGGCAACGCCCGCATTGCAGGCATGTGGGATGGCAAGCCCTTCTCCAATGGCGGTGGTGCCGCCCGCGCGTTCACGCTCACACACAGCTTTATAGTAGGCGGTACCGTTGGTGATCACGCCGTTGCTCTCCTGAAGTTCCACCAAGGTTTCCAGCGCCGTCTGCACACTGGGCATCTCGGCATGCAGCATCACACTGTCCCGGTTCAGTAAACGGCTGACTCTCAGCTGTGTCTGCTCACTTTCCCTGTGTTTCATACGCCCTCCACCTTGCTGATCAGCTTGTAAAGGAACTCGCCCACCGCGCCGCCGGTGCAGTCGCAGTTGGTCACTTCGTTGGCCGCTGCTTTTACTTCGGACGGCGCATTGGCCACAGCCACGGAATAGCCCGCTTTTTTCATGATTTCGAGATCATTATAATAGTCACCGATCACGATGGTTTTTTTGATGTTCTCGTTCAGGATATGGCAAAGCTCTTCCATTCCGGCTGCTTTGCTGATGCCGGAAGGCATAATTTCCAAGTAGATCTGGTTGGTAGGCAAAAAGTAATTATCCCGGCCAAAGTACCGCGTTTTGGCGTACTGTCCCGCTTTGCGGATCGTTTCCGGATCCCCGGCAAACACCACCTTCAGCCAGCCATCCGGCACATTTTCCAGCGGGCAGGCCACGCTTTCCATGTGTTCATCCACCTGGTGGGCGTGGGTATAGCTGCTGGCGTGAACAACATACATCTCCCCCGCACCGGCCATGACCTCTACACCAATCTTCGGGAATTTTTGCAGCATATCGGCAATGGCGGCAGCGGCCTGTTCTTGATTCAGGCAGGAGCGACGCAGCACACGGTTGGTCTGGAAATCATACAGCAGCGAACCATTGCAGGAGATTGCTGGCAGCGAAAGCTCGATATCGCCCAGCGCCGCGCGGATCGACTCCGGCGGACGGCCGGATGCGACGGTAAAGCGCCCACCCATGGCGGTAAACAACCGGATGACGCTGCGGTTGCAGGCGGGAATGCCCTCCTTTGCAGTCAGCAGGGTGTTATCCATATCACAAAAAACCAGATAATCACTCAAACGCTCCATGGCGGCTTTCCTTTCTCAGACGGCTTAAGTAGTCCTGAAACCAGTCAGGCAGTGAGCTGTCAAACTGCATCCATTCCCCGGTGGCGGGGTGCACAAAGCCAAGCTCCTTGGCGTGCAGGCACTGACCGTTCAGGCTGCGGATACAATTTTTTGGCCCATACACGGCATCCCCAGCCAGCGGGTGGCCAATGGACGCCATATGCACCCGAATTTGATGGGTGCGGCCTGTTTTAAGCTTGCATGCAATGTAAGTAAAGTTGCCGAACCGTTCCAGCACCTGCCAGCCGGTGTAGGCATATTTGGAGTTCTGCTGGGTCACGGCCATCTTTTTGCGATCCTTAGGGTCGCGGCCGATGGGGGCTTCCACAAAGTCGGCATCCTCTTTCAGGTTGCCATACACCACAGCGTGGTACACCCGATGGATAGAATGCACGCTCATCTGTTCGGTCAGTGCCTGGTGGGCGGCGTCCGTTTTTGCAACGACCAAAAGGCCGCTGGTATCCTTATCAATGCGATGCACAATGCCGGGGCGGATGGCCCCGCCGATGCCGGACAGCCGCCCCGCACAGTGCCACAGCAGTGCATTGACCATGGTGCCGTCCGGGTTACCGGGCGCAGGGTGCACCACCATGCCTTTGGGCTTGTTGACCACCAGCAGGCTGTCATCCTCATACACAATGTCCAGCGGAATGTTCTGGGGCTGGGCTTCGATGGGCTGCGGGTCCGGCAAGGTGAGCAGAATCGTCTGCCCGGCTTTCAGCTTATCCTTTTTGTTCAAGGGGCTGCCGTTACAGGTCACACTGCCCGCTTCGATCAGGTTTTGCAGCTGGCTGCGGGAAAGATCCGGGCACTGTTCCGCCAGCCAGCGGTCCAGCCGCAGGCCAACGCTTTCCGGCGCAAGGGTCAATTCACGCTGTTCCATCTGTGGGCGCACTCCCCTTTTGCTGTTTTGCTTTTTGTTCGCGGCGCATATCCAGCAGCAGGCTGAGGACCAGCAGGCCCACGCCGACACAGATGCAGACATCCGCAAAATTGAACACCGGGAAATTGATGAACAGGCAGTTCAGGTAATCCACCACCACGCCGGTGCGGATACGGTCGATCAGGTTGCCAACACCGCCGCCCACGACCAAAATCCAAGCAGCGCGCTCCAAACGCGGCATTTTGCGCAAAAGCAGCATACCGGCCAGCACAGCCAGCATCACACCGGTAACGATCACCAGCAGCGTGCGCTTGCCGCTGAGCATGGAAAACGACATACCATCATTGAGCAGGTAATAAAATTCCAGCACATGCGGGATAAAGGGTTTGCTGCCAACCGGCAGCAGTTCCACGGTGGCCCAAAGTTTGATCAGCTGGTCAACCAGCGTCAGGCCTGCCGCAGCAAGAATGGATAAAATGCCAACCAGCATAAACGCCTCCGTCGTCCGGGCCAATGCAGCGCTGCAACATGCCCTGACAAAAACAGCGGTGCAAAGGCTTGATAAAAGCGCAAAAGCACCGCTGTAAATCATACTATGGCAATACCGCACAGTTCCTGTTTTACAGGCTTAAGCACTGGAACAGCGCTTAACATCATGCGGCATAGCCCTTTATTTGAAATTAACCAAGAACTTTCGCACAGCGCGGGCACAGGCCGTCTTCGCCAACAGCTGTGTCGAACTTCCAGCAGCGCAGGCACTTGTTGCCGGCAGCATGGGCAACGCTCATGCCCAGGCCCTCGGTCAGACCCCTCACGCCGCCTTCGCCCTTGACCAGATCCACATGGGAAACGATCATCAGATCGGCCAGCTCATCCATCGGGATGGCGTTCAGGAAGTCATACATTTCATCGCTGCAGTACAGGGTAACGGCAGCTTCCAGAGAGGAACCGATGGTCTTATCGGCACGGGCCTGCTCCAGAACCTTCTTTACATCGTCACGCACAGCAATGATCTTGGCCCACTTGGCGTCAAAAGCGGCATCCTCATCGCTCTTGGCTTCCGGCATACGCTCCCAGCAGACATACTCCTGCATGCCTTCCAGCTTCGGGATGTAGCTCCAGATTTCCTGGGCGGTGAAGCACAGGATGGGGGCAACCAGCTTGGTGAAGTCAACCAGAATGCGGTACAGCGCAGTCTGGGCGCAGCGGCGTGCGTGCTCGTCCGCGCAGTACAGGCGGTCCTTGATGACGTCCATATAGAAGTTGGACATATCAATGACGCAGAAGTTGTAGATTGCGTGGTAAGCGCGGGAGAAATCGTAATTATCGTAAGCGGCACGCACATTGGCGGTCAGGCTGTTGCAGCTCTTGAGTGCCCAGCGGTCGATTTCGAACAGCTGATCCTCGGCAACCATATCCGTGGCAGGGTTGAAATCGCCAATGTTGCCCAGCATAAAGCGGGCGGTGTTGCGCATCTTGCGGTATGCTTCGGACAGCTGCTTGAAGATATTCTTGCCTGCGCGCACATCAACGGTGTAATCGCTGGAAGCAACCCACAGACGAACGATGTCAGCGCCGTAATCGCGGATGATTTCGGACGGCTCCACACCGTTGCCGGCAGATTTGTGCATCTGCTTGCCCTGCTCATCAACGACCCAGCCATGGCACAGAACGCCTTTGTACGGGGCAACGCCCTGGGTGGCAACGCTGGTCAGCAGGCTGGACTGGAACCAGCCGCGGAACTGGTCGGCGCCTTCCATATACAGGTCAGCGGGCCAGTTCAGTTCGGGACGTTCGCGGCAGACTGCGCTCCAGGTAGAGCCAGAGTCGAACCAGACATCCATGATATCGGGATCCTTTTCCCAGTCAGAAGCGCCGCATTCGCAGACCTCAGTCTTGGGCATGATCTCGTTGGCATCGTACTTATACCAGGCATCGGAGCCTTCCTTGCGGAACAGGTCGCTGACAGCCTTGATGGAAGCATCGGTGATGTGGTACTTGCCGCAGTTCTTGCAGTAGAACACCGGGATGGGCACACCCCACACGCGCTGACGGCTGATGCACCAGTCGCTGCGGTCACGCACCATGCCGTGCATACGGTCATGACCCCAGGCCGGCTGCCACTTGACTTCGTCAATGGCCTTATAGGCTTCCTCGCGGAACTTATCAATAGAGCAGAACCACTGTTCGGTTGCACGGAAGATGATGGGATGGTGGCAGCGCCAGCAATGCGGGTACTGGTGGGTAATGTGCTGCACGCCCATCAGGTGGCCGGACTGCTTGATGTGCTCCAGAATAACTTTGTTGGCAGCCCAGACCTTAAGGCCTGCAAACTCTTTGCCTGCTTCTTCGGTCAGGTAACCGCCATCGTCCACGGGGACAATAACGGGAACCTGCGGGTAGTGGTTGACGCAGACTTCAAAGTCCTCAACACCGTGGCCAGGTGCGGTATGAACGCAGCCGGTGCCACCTTCCAGGGTAACGTGGTCACCCAGGATAACCAGGCCCTTGCGGTCCAGGAAGGGGTGCTGATACTGCATCAGCTCAAATTCAGAGCCGAGAACGCGGGGCTCCAGAACCTCGTAATCCTCGATATGGCAGGCTTTCATGGTGGATTCCACCAGACCGGCAGCCATCAGGTGATATTCATCGCCGATTTTGACGAAGGCATACTCCAGGCTGGGGTTCAGGCAGGTTGCCACGTTGGCGGGCAGGGTCCAGGTGGTGGTGGTCCAGATCACGATCCATGCCTTGTCCAGAGGGATACCGTACTTGGCCAGAACACCGTTGGGGTCATCGGTGAGCTTAAAGCGGACATAGATAGAATCGCACTCGTCCTCGGCATACTCGATTTCGGCCTCTGCCAGAGCAGTACGATCCTCCGGGCACCAGTAAACGGCTTTCATGCCCTTGTAGATATAGCCTTTCTTGGCCATCTCGCCAAAGATCTCCACCTGGCGTGCCTCAAATTCGGGGCGCAGGGTCAGGTAGGGGTTGGCGAAATCGCCCTGAACGCCCAGGCGGGCGAACTGGCTGTTCATCACATCAATATGCTCGGTAGCAAACTCTTTGCAGATCTTGCGCAGTTCCAGCTTGGAAATGCCGGCCTTTTTATCGCCCAGAGAGGACAGAGCCTTCAGCTCAATGGGCAGACCGTGGGTATCATAGCCGGGAACATAGGGAGCACAGTAGCCCGACATGTTCTTTTCACGGATGATGATATCCTTGATGATCTTGTTCAGGGCAGTACCCATATGGATATTACCGTTGGCATACGGAGGGCCATCATGCAGAACAAAGCGCGGCAGATCCGCGTTATGTTCGATCATTTTTTCGTAGACGTGGTTTTTCTCCCAATCCTCCAGCATTTTGGGTTCCTTTTTCGGCAGCCCGGCACGCATTTCAAAGGGGGTGGCCATCTTATGGATGGTATCATTGTAATTCTGCGGCAAAGTTTCCAACTCTCCTCTATTTCCTTATTATAGCTGATATGGCGGCTTGTCCAAAGCGCAGTATACCAGGTTGCCCCGGCAGTTCTGCACCGTTCAGGCAGGTCTTAAAATGCTTGGGGTACACGCACGCACAAATGCGGCACCTCAAACATCATAATCAATGTCATCAAATGCGTCAAGCTCCGCTTTGGCAGAGCTCTTGGTTTTGCGGGCATTTTTGCCCGTGCTGCGGGCCGAAGCGCCGCGGCTGCGGGAGCCGGATTTCTTGGCGGGCTTTTCCGGCATATCCCCGCCGTAAAGCCCGGCAACGGATGGCATATCATCGTCCGGCAGGATTGGCTTTGTTTTGGGGGCAAAGGCAAATTCTACCGTATCGATCTTTTCCTCGTCCAGCGGCTGGCCAGGGGCAGGTGCCGGAGCCGGTTCCGGCTCTTCGGGCTGGGCGGGTTTTTCCGGCTCAGCCTCGTAATATTCCGGTTCCTCATATGCCGGGTAGCTTTCCTCCGGGGCTGCGGGCTGCGGAGCCGGGACATCCTCCGGGATTGGCTGGTTGGGTTCCGGTTCCGGCTGCGGAGCCGAGGCAGGCTGTTCTACCGGCTGGGGTGCAGGCTGCTGCGGGGCTTTCTGCGGTTCCGGCTGCGGCTGCGCGGCCTGCTGTTCTGCACGGTTGGGGTGATACTCCGGAATTTTGGCAATCATTTCGATGTGCTGGCGGTACAGGTCCATCAGGCGCTTTTTGAATGCATCCGCTTCCTGCTTTATTGTCACAAGCTCCTGCTGGGCCAGCTCCACCTCATCGCGGGCGCGCTGTTCACGATCCTCCGCCTTAATGTTGGCGGCACGAATGATCTCGGCAGCTTTCTGCTTGGCTTCCTTGATGACGTTCTCGCCAAGGCGCTGGGCATTGATCATGGTTGTGCTCAGGGTATCTTCGTCGGCACGGTACTGGTCAATGCGCTGGGCCAGTATGACCAGCTTCTTCTGCAGGTCATCATTTTCTGCGGCCAGGCTGTCGATGCTGTCCGCAACCTGTTTGAGGTAATCGTCTACGTCCTCACAACGATAACCGCGCATGGCACGGTCAAAGGTCACGCGGCGCACATCATCCGAAGCAATCATCCAAATTCCTCCTGTTTCGGGTGGCACACACCCGGAATGGTATCCGAAATTTTACCGTTCGGCACGGCTGCCGGGCTGCCCCGGCCCATGGGTTTCACATTCAGGTTTTATGTTCAATACTGATAAAACGTGATAAAGATGCGGTCCTTGCGGCTTTTGCCGCCGATTGCCACCAGACGGTAGCGCCCAACGCCCCGCACGGTGAAGATATCGCCTTCAAACACATCCTCATGGGCGGTGCGCAGCGGAACGTGGTTCACTTCCACCCTGCCGCTTTGGATTGCCTGCGCCGCAATGGAGCGGGAGGTGTGCATCATGGCTGCCAATACGGTATCAGCCCGCAAAGATGGCACCGTTGCATCCTGCGTCTGGCGTTCCGGCCCGCGCAGGACTTCTTCCGGCACGGCATTGCAGCGCTCGACATGCACCGGGCTGCGGCCAGCTTCCGTCAGGTTGGAAGCAATAAAATCCGCCTTATCTTCCAGCACAAAGGCATACACACTGCGGGCATCGGCCGGATCCGGCAGGATATCCCCCAAACAGGCACGATCCAGGCCAAGACCCAGGATTGCCCCCAGATAGTCACGGTGGCCCGGCACGGCGCTGCCGCCCTGCTGCGGCGCTGTGAAATGCAGCACCGCAACTGGCTCTTCCGGCCAGGAATCCGGTGGTTCAATGCAGAGCACTTTGCGTTCCGCATCCGGCCAGCCGCCCTGAAAGCGGGCAAAATCGCAGCCCTCACGGTTGAGCGCGGCCTGCGCAAGGGCCTGTTCGCGATCCGAAAGGAAGCCCGTTGCCCGCGGGATGCCACGCTGCATGGCGGTACGGCAGAGTTCTTCCACCCGGCGCATCAAAAAGCGTTCATCCTCGTTCTGCGGCGGCACAAAGCCGCGGGTCCTTGTATCAGAAGAAGACGCCATTGTTCTCCAGCTCGTCCAGCAGGTCGCCCATAATATCAACGTTATACGGGGTAATGATGAATGTACTGGTTGCTACACGCTTGATCTGGCCGTTATTGGCGTAAGCCACGCCGGACAAAAAGTCGATCAAACGGCGGGAGACTTCTTTGTTGGTGGATTCAAGGTTCAGCACAACGGTGCGCTTTGCGTTCAGCTGGTCTGCAATGGCAGCAGCATCGTCAAAACGTTCCGGCTTGACCAGCACAACCTGCAGCTGGGTGGTAGCATTGATGTTGACCACCTTGTTGCTGTGCTGCTTAGCAGTTTCCTGCGTGGGGTAGGCTTCTTCCGGGGCTGGCGAACCGCCCTGACCACCGCCAGGGAAGATATCATCCTCTTCGTTATCATCCACATAGGAATCTGCTTCGGGATCCTGGTTGATTCCGAGGACGTTTCTCAAACCATCTATCATGGACATGGCAGTTACTCCTTACGTTTGCTTAGTTGTATAAATTGCACAAAAAAAGCCCTGATCGGCTTTTGTCACAACTATACAGTATTTATTATCTTCCATTTTTGCTTCGTTGTCAATACAAATATAACAGAATGTGGGGCAAAACGCCCGTTTTCTGTCCTTACAGCAGCTTGCCGTCCTGCAGGTTGCTGCCTTCCACGATCACCTCATCGTACAGGCGCAGCTCGTTATCCTCCCCCACTTTGCCGCCTTCCGGTACAAGGATGTAGGTATCGTCCTCATATAAAATGGTAATGCGGCGGAAGCGCTGCAAATCGCCGTATTTGACATACACACCGCGCTGGCCGTTCACGATATGCAGGGCCCTGCGGTCAATGCGGATGCCCTGGTAGGTGTGCAGGCTGATTTCGGCTTCCTCATAATTCAGGCAGAGCACCTGAGCATTGATGCTGCGGCATTCCAGCGCCACTTTGGCAAGGCCGGTTTCTTCGTCGGTGGTCACATCCACCACGGTGGCAGCCAAAGGCTCTTCCTGTTTGCCCGGAACGCTGATGCTCACGCGGGACAGGCCGTTCAACCGCCCGGCAAGGTCGGCCGAACACACGGCATAAAACCGCCAGGAAAACCCGGTTACAATATGCCCGGCAAGGTCGGCATTGGACGGAGTCTCCCCTGCGTTGATCATCTTTTGC
>OHVJ01000388.1_pt1 | contig 12860 bp, 12 predicted proteins | sample 1579471 | NCBI WGS metagenome assembly OHVJ01 (sample SAMEA3882532, study PRJEB24775) | human gut metagenome | biome: human-associated habitat; feature: intestine environment; material: feces | place: Netherlands | collected 2009/2010 | reverse complement strand
TAAATGCGGGAAAATGTACTAGATTATTTCACAGCGCACCCGCTTTTGTTCAATTTTGAAGCAAATCCGCCGTTATTTCAGTTCCACAACGGTCACGCCGCTCTCGCCCTCACCATAGCGGCCAAGGCGGAAGGATTTGACCCCGCGGTGGGTGCGCAGGTGCTTTTGGATGGCGTTGCGCAGCGCGCCGGTGCCGTTGCCGTGGATGATATACACGGTGTTCTGGTTGCTGAGCATGGCGTGGTCCAAAAAGCGGTCCACTTCGGCCAGGGCTTCTTCCACGGTGTAGCCCAGCAGGTTCAGCTCCATGCTGGACTTGCGGTCATGGTTCAGCTCCACGCGGGTGCGGGTGCGCGGCGGTTCCTGCTTTTGGGTGCGCTTATCCATCTTATCGGGGGCGCACAGGCCGGTCAGGGGGACCTTAGTTTTCAAAATACCGGCGCGCACTTCCACCATACCGTTTTTGTCCGGGCGGGAAAGCACCACGGCGTGCTGGTCCAGCTCCGCGATCACGACCTCCTGGCCGGGCTTGACCTCTTTCAGCGGTACAAACTGGCGCTTGGGCTGCTTTTTCTCGGTACGGTTCAGCAGCTGCTCTGTATCCTTGCGGGCAATTTCGCGGGCGCGCACAGCACGGGCGGCGGCGTTGGTCTTTTCATCTTTCTGGATGCGGCGCAGCTCATCCGTCAGGGCGTAGGCCTCGTTCTGGACGTTCTGCATCAGATCATGGGCGCGGCGGCGGGCATCTTCCAGTTCCTGCTCGCCCTTCTTGATCAGCTCGTCACGCTTCTTCTCGGCGCTTTCCAGGGCATGCTCTGCTTCATAGCGGGCCTTTTCGGCTTCGTCCTCAGCGGCTTTCAGCTGCAGCTTCAAATCATCCAGCTGGGCCAGAACGCTGTCCAGCCGCTTATCATCGTTGGACATATGATTACGGGCGGCATCGATGACGCTTTCCGGAATGCCCAGCTTGGCACTGATGAGGAACGCGTTGGACTTACCAGGCACGCCCACGCTGAGCTTGTAGGTGGGGGCCAGGCTTTCCACATCAAACTCACAGCTGGCGTTCACCACGCCAGGGGTTTCCAGCGCGTAAATTTTCAGCTCGGCGTAGTGGGTGGTGGCCATCAGCAGGGTGCCCTGCTTACGCAGCCTTTCCAGAATGCTGACGGCCAGCGCCGCGCCCTCTGCCGGGTCGGTACCGGCACCAAGTTCGTCGATCAGGGTCAGGGTATCGGGGCCGGCCAGCTCCAGAATGCCGGTGATCCGCTTCATATGGCCGGAGAAAGTGGACAGGCTCTGTTCAATGCTCTGTTCATCGCCGATATCCACCAGGTATTCATCAAAATGGCAGACGGTACTGCTTTCGTGCGCCGGGATCAAGAAGCCGTGCTGGGCCATCGCGTTCAGCAGGCCGGCCGTTTTGATGCTGACAGTTTTGCCGCCGGTGTTGGGGCCGGTGATGACCAGCGTGTCGTATTCGTCGCCCAGGGCAATATCCACGGGCACGACCTTTTTCTTGTCGATCAGCGGGTGGCGGGCTTTTTTCAGTGCAAAGCGGCAGCTATCGTTCACCTGCGGCATAAAGGCGTTCTGCTCCACCGCAAGGCGGGCTTTGGCCAGCAGCAGGTCAATTTGCAGCATAGCGTCATAGCTGTAGCTGAACTGCGGCTCCAGCGATGCCACCTGGCCGGAGAACGCCGTCAGAATGCGGGTGATTTCCTCCTGCTCTTGGGCGTGCAGCTGCATAATGCGGGCGTTGGCTTCCACCACAGCGGTGGGCTCCACAAACACGGTGGAGCCAGTGGAGGAAACATCGTGGATGACGCCGCCGACTTCGCCGCGGTACTCGGCACGAACCGGCACAACATAGCGGCCGTTGCGGATGGAAACCACAGCATCCTGCAAAAATTTGTTGGTGGTAGAGTTTTTGATGATGGCATCCAGCTTGGTGCGGATGCTGTCCTCCGTCGCGCGGATCTTGCGGCGCAGGTCGCGCAGGGTAACGGAGGCGGTATCGGCCATTTCTTCCGGCGAAATGATGCACTCGCCAATCTGCTTTTCCAGCACCGGCTGAGGAGCCAGGGCAAAGAACAGGTCATCGGTGGGCAGCATATCGTGGTCGGTCAGGCCGTACCACTGGGCCAGGCCGGAAAAATTGCGCAGCGCTGCAGCAATTTCCAGCAGCTCGCCCATCGAAAGAATGCCGCCCTTGGCCGCATGGGCCACCACGCGGCGCACTTCATGCACAGCGCCAAAGCGCGGGCTGCCGTTTTTCAGCAGCAGGGCGTTGATGGCGTTGGTCTGGGCCAGGGCGTAGCGCTCCTCCTCCGTTGTGGCAAACGGCTCAATGGAGCGCATCATCTCTTTGGTTTCCGCACAGGTGCACAGCTGCACCGCACGGGCAATAATTTTATCCAGTTCCAGGGTTGTACGGTAGGAAACGTCCATAGATAAATTGGTTACTCCTGTTGGGTCAGATGGGTCAAAAATCTTGTTTTATCGTATCATCTATCATGCACGGTTATTCCAGCACACCGTGCAAAAATTCAAGGCTTTTGGGCTGATAGTCCAGGTGAGCCGCCACATACTGTTCACACACACGGCCCAGGCGGCGCTGACTTTGGTCTGTCAGGGTAAAGTTGAACAGTTTGGCATCTTCTGCCAAACAGATATGCCGCAGCGCATACAGTGCACCGGGGTCCAGGTTGGGGGCGCGGTGCTCTTTGGCGGCGCAGTCGGCGCACAGCAGACGGCCCGCTACCGGATCCAGGTAAAAATCACAGCCGTCATACCGGGCGCACACATCGCAGGCCAGCACCCCCGGCATGTATCCCGCCTGGGTCATAGTGCGCATTTCATAAATAGCTTTCAGCTGGCGCAGCGGGCGTTTTTGCTCAGCGGTCATGTACAGGGTGTTCAGCAGCAGGCCGCCGATTCCGGCGGCTCCGGCGCCAGCGTGATGGTCAGCTCCGAAAGATAGGCTGCCAGGGCGGTGCCTTCCACGGTTTTGCTTAACCCGTGGAACACCTTGCTGACAGCGGCGCTGTCAATAAAATTGGTTTTGCGGCCCAGTGTAATGGCAAATTCTGAATAACAGAAAAGCCCGCAGGCACTGAACAGCTTGTTTTTCAGCCGCAGGCTGCCGCGGGCGGATGCTGACAGCACCCCGTTACCCGGTGTCAGCACTGTCAGGATCTGGTCGGCTTCGCCCACCCGGACCGCACGCAGGACAAGCCCCATTGTGTTGATCTGCATTGTTTTCCCCCGTGGTTATGCCCTGCGGCGCAGTGCTGCGGTAATCAAGGTAGTCATAAATACTGCCGCTGGCAGCAAATTTCTGCCACTGTGCGGCGCGGATTCCGTCGGTTTCAGCATTTCCTGGCATGATGGCCCGCCCCCTTTACGGATTAGCTTGCCACCATCATACCGATCCATGCGTGGAAAAGTTGTCCAACCGTGTGGTTGGACAGGGTTCGCGCAGTCTCCCCGCTGTTACGGCTTTGCAAAACCGAGGTTATCCAGCAGGCGGTCGTTATCGCGCCAGTCCTCGCGGACCTTGACCCAGCATTGGAGGTTGACCTTGACGCCGAGCAGTTCCTCAATGTCCATGCGGGCGGCGGAGGCAATCTTTTTCAGCATCTGGCCGCCCTTGCCGATGATCATGCCCTTATGGCTCTTGCGCTCACAGTAGATGTCCACGTCAATGTCGATGAGATCCTTGTCGGGGCGCTCTTTAAACCGCTCGACAACGACGGCAATGCCGTGGGGCACCTCCTCACGCAGGAAAAGCAGTGCCTTCTCGCGCACAAGCTCTGCGACAAGCTCCTTCTCCGGCATATCGGTGAAGGCGTCATCATCGAAATAGTGCGGGCCCTCGTTGCCGTAGGGCTTGAGCATGGCAAACAGTTCATCGCAGCCCGTGCCGTCCTTAGCCGAGATCGTGACGATGTGGTCAAAGCAGCCGAACTCCTCCAGCTGCTTCTTGCGGGCTTCCAGCGCGGAAAAGCTGTCCAGCAGGTCCACCTTGTTGATAACGGCAATGGCCGGGCCGCCCTTTTGCAGCGCCTTGACCATCGTCAGCTCGGCGTCGGTGAACTCCCCTGCCGGCTCAAACAGCATCATCGTCACATCGACGTCCTTCAGGCTGGCGGCGGCGGTCTGGGTCATGCGGGCGTCCAGCTTGTTGCGGGCAGCGTGGATGCCGGGGGTGTCCATCAGCACATATTGCACGGGGCCCTTGGTGATGACGCCGGTAATGCGGCTGCGGGTCGTCTGGGGCTTTTTGGTCACAATAGCGACCTTTTCGCCCACAAGGTAGTTCGTCAGGCTGGATTTGCCCACGTTGGGGCGGCCCACCAGCGCCACAAAGACGCTGGACGGCATTTCAGGAATCGGTTTTGCCATTCGGTTGTTTGCCTTTCTCTGTTGAGTTGGAAGAACGGAAAATGAATTTACAGAAGATGACCAGCGTCAGCACCAGCCCCGCCGGGCGTGTGGGGCGCAGCGTAAAGTTAGCCCACAGCGTGCCCAGCCGCGGCCAGAACACGCAGAGGGCCACGATCAGCGTTCCCACCGCCATGACGAGCACTGCACCCGCGGCCATATCCTTGGCCGCGCCTGCGCTCCACCAGTGGGTGGTGTCGGGCTTGTCCACGGCGCGCTCAATCGCGGAGTTGACAAGCTCCAGCGCCAGCACCGCCGCCACGCAGAGTGCGATAAGCGCGGTCTCCACGGGGTCAAGCTCCGCCCAGAACGCCGCCACAAAGGCATAGAACGCCGCGCAGAGGTGAAACCGGAAGTTGCGTTCCTCCTGCACAGCGGCGCGTATGCCGTTGTAGGCATAGACAAAGCCCCGCGCAAAGCGGGTCAGCTGCTCAAATTTCATCGCTGGTATAGGAAACCGTGCGCGGAAGGCCGAGCTGGATGAGCACAGCCTCCTCCTTCTCGCGCATACGCACGGCCTCCAGGCCGCCGGCCTCATGGTCGTAGCCCAGCAGGTGCAGCATCGAATGTACCGTCAGATACGCGACCTCACGCTGCAAAGAATGGCCGTACAGTTCGGCCTGCTCCATGGCGCGCTCCATCGAGATGACGATGTCGCCCAGCAGCTTGCAGCCGTTGTCCTCGTCAATGTCATACTCGCCGTTTTCACCGAGCGGGAAGCTCAGAACGTCGGTGGCGGAATCCTTGTCGCGGTACTCCTTGTTCAGCTCGTGGATGCGGTTATTATCCACGAAGGTCACGCTGATCTCTGCCGGACCGTCAAAATGCTCGAAATCCAGCACCGCGTTGCAGCTGCGGCGGATCAGGATGCGCAGCCCGGAAGGGACCTTGACCACGTTTTGATCGTTCGTAATCAACACCTTATTGGACACGTTAATCGACCTCCATTGTTTGTTTATGGTTGTGGCTGCCGGGAGCCTTCTCCTCGGCGGCCTTTTCATACGCTTTTACGATCTGCTGCACCAGGCGGTGGCGCACGACGTCCTTCTCGGTCAGGCGAACCTGCGCGATGCCCTCGATGTCCCGCAGGACATGCAGGGCATCCATGAGGCCGCTGCGCACCTTATCCGGCAGGTCGATCTGGGTCACGTCGCCGGTGACCACGACCTTGCTGCCGACGCCCATGCGCGTCAGGAACATCTTCATCTGCTCGGGCGTGGTGTTCTGAGCCTCGTCCAGGATGATGAAGGCATCATCCAGCGTGCGCCCGCGCATATAGGCGAGCGGTGCGACCTCAATGACCTGCTTTTCAAACAGCTTCTGGAACGTCTCGGCCCCCAGCAGATCAAACAGCCCGTCGTAGAGCGGGCGCAGATACGGATCAACCTTGTTTTGCAGGTCGCCCGGCAGAAAGCCGAGCTTCTCCCCCGCCTCGACGGCAGGGCGGGTCAGGATGATGCGGCTGACATCCTTGGACTTGAACGCCTTGACCGCCATTGCCACAGCCAGATACGTCTTGCCGGTGCCCGCAGGCCCGACACCGAACGTGATGGCATTTTTGCGGATGGCGGCGAGATATTCCTTCTGGCCCAGCGTCTTGGGGTGGATGGGACGACCCTTGGCCGTGACTGCGACGAAATCGTCGGTCAGCTCCCGCAGGCGCTTTTCCTCGCCCCCGTGGGCCAGGCTGATGCAGTAGCGCACGGTCTGCTCCTCAAGTGGGGTGTGGTTTTCCATCAGGGTGACCATGCCGTCCACGGCGCGGGCAGCGGCGTCCACATCCTTCTGCTCACCGGTAAAGCGCAGCACCGAGCCGCGGCAGACCGCCGTGACGCGGAATTCCTTTTCCAGCAGGTGGATATTCTGGTCGCCGCTGCCAAAGATGGCTGCTGCCAGTTCAATGCTGTCCAGTTCCAAAGATCGTTCTGCCAAATTTTCATCCTCCCGGTTCCATGGTGTAGCACATAGCTATACATTTAGATTATATCACAGTTTTTCGCAAAAGAAACTATGAATATTGCACAAAATTTTATCAGCCATTTCGTCATACTAAGCAAAATATGTCGAATCACGGCGGTGCGGCGATGTTGGCGGTGAAAATATAGGTCACAGCTGCCGTTTCTTCGCCTTCCTGCGCGGAAATTTCGCGCTGCTCTGCCTCGATGACCGCATCCGGGAACTCGGCCAGCAGCGCGGCGCGGCAGGCGCGCAGGGCCAGTGCGGCGGCGGCAGCCTCGGAATACTGCACCGTGTCCGGCAGCTGCTCCCAGGTCGTCACGCGGCAAAGGCTGGCGGGCAGTGCCAGGCGGCCCAGCTGCACGGGCAGCCAGTCGGTCTGCGTGATACCGGTCAGCGGGTCCTCCGGCTCGTCTGTATAGCTGCGCCACGGCAGGTACAGCGTCGTCTGCACGCGGCTGCGGCCCGTGTAGACGGAAGTCTCTGCCGTCAGGGACTGGCAGGCTGTGTAATGCTTTTGTATCCGCGCTATAACGCGCCCGCCGGCACCCTGCGGCACAGCGTTGCCCTTGCGGTCCAGCCGCTCAGCAGCAGCCAGCAGCTGGCCCCGGGCGACGGTCTGCCCCACCGCCACCGCTGCAAAGCCGCTCTCGATCTCAACGGCGAGTATTTCCCCGTCCGCACTGGCGTACAGGCCCTGCCGGGGCGGCGGCTCCCGCACGGTCTGGGTCTGGGAGGGCGTGCTCTCGATGGCAAGGCAGCCGCCCGTAAAGTTCAGGCTGACCCAGCCGAACACCTCACTGCGGCGCAAAGCCTGTGCCTGCGCGGTCTGCAGCAGCGGCTTTGTCAGGAGCACGCCCTCATGAATGCCGCAGTCCGCCAAAAGGCGGCGCATGGCGGGCTGCAGACCGGGGTCCATCGCGCCAAAGTCGATGCACCAGACAAGGCCGCCCAGCGCCCGCACCAGCAGCAAAAACAGCACGGCCCCCGCGGCCAGCCCGGGGCGGCTCTGCAGCAGGCGCTCCGTGTGTTTTCCCGGGCCGCGGCGGGCGGTCACGGCAAGCGTCCAGCCGCCGTCCCGCGCGATTCTCTCCAACCGGCGGCGGTCTGCACCGCTGACCGTAGCCGCATAGCCGTCCCGCTGCCAGCGGACGCGCCGCAGCCGCACGCCCGCCGCGGCGGCACGGTTCAAAAAGCGGTGCGGCTCCGGCCCTGTGACCGAAAAGCGGAGGGTATCCGCTGCCCAGAATTGCAGCCTCATTCCTGCGGCACCTCCCACTTGCTGCGCAGCTCAATGCGCGCGAACCGCCCCGCCGCAATCAATCTTTTGCCCGCGAAGGATTCTATCCGCAGGTCCGCGCCATACAATGTTACCAGGGTGTCCCCCATGTCCAGACAGATGCGCTGCGGCGTGAAGTCCAGCACCCTGCGGCAGCCGTCTGTCAGCAGATTGCCGCCGCGCAGCTCCAGCTCCGGCAGACGGTAGAAGTCCGCGGGCGGCGCAGGTCAGGGCGCTCCCGCGGCTTGCGGGGACGCGGCTTTTTCGGTTTCATGGCTGTTCCCTCCCCGCACAAGACTTGTCAGTCCAGTATACGCAGTGAGGTGCGCAATATGAACAACGGCAAAAATCGGCAGGGGCTTGCAGCAGCGGCAGCGCTGGCGTTTGGAGTGCTTGTGCTGGCCGTGCCGGAGGCCGCGGCCCGGGGCTTTGCCGGGGGCACGGCGCTCTGCCTGCAAAGCGTTTTACCCGCGCTGTTCCCGTTTTTTGTCGTGTGCGAGCTGCTGACCGCTGCCCCGCCGCCCGCCGCCCTGTTGCGGCCCATGCAGCGGGTCTTGGGGCTGGAATCCGCCGAGACCGCACGGGCACTGCTGCTGTCCTGGGTTGGCGGCTATGCAGTGTGTGCGCGGCTGGCCGGGAAGCTGTACGGTGCGGGGCGCATTACGCGGCGGGACGCTGCACTTTTGCAGGTGCTGGGCTGCTGCTCCGGGCCCGGGTTTGTGATCGGCTGCGTCGGCGGGGCCCTGCTGGGGAATGTACGGCTTGGCGTGGTGCTGTACGCAGCGCAGATCGGGGCGAATTTGGGGGCGGGAGCGGTTTGTCAGCTGCTATCCCACATTGTAGGGGCGAACATGGTTCGCCCGCTGGCCGTTTCCGATGGGAGCGGCCTTTCCGGAAAAGCACAGCCACGCCAACTTGACGGGCAAACAATGTTCGCCCCTACAGACTGCACCCGGGAGGTTTCGGGGCGCAGCAAGGTTCTCTCTCCCACCCGCTGCGGCGGGGGCCACGGGGTTGCCGCAGGCCATATCCTCCGCGGTCACGTCGTCGCTGTCGGTCTGCGGGTGCGTTGTATTCTTCCGCATAGTGGGCGCGGTGCTGCTGGCAGTGCTGCCGCTGCCGCCGACGGTTGTCAGCGCGGCGCTGGAGGTCAGCGCCGGATGCGCGGACTTTGCGGTGCTGGGCGGGGCGGCGGCGCTGTACGGCTGCTGCGCCTGCCTGAGCGTGCTCGGTGTCTCGGTCTGGGCGCAGCTGCGGCTGTTTGCCGGGGCGGCGTACCGCCCGCGGCTGCTAGTTTTCAGCCGCGCGGTGCACCTTGTACTTTTGCAGTTGCTCGTCAGGGTGTGTGCGCAGCTGCTGCCCGGCAGCGTTACGGCATGCAGTACACTGGCCGCCCGCGTCCTGCCGGTTTTCCGTCTGCCGCCGGACGCCGCGGCGGCGGGGTTTGTCTTTCTCTGCGCAGCTCTTTACAAGGCCCGGCAAAGTCTTTATAATACTTTATAATAAATGATAGTATATTTTGTGGTTTGAGGGTGAGTCTAATGTTTAAAAAGACCTATTACGGCGCACATATTGCCCCGGCGTGTGCTTATTGCCTGCACGGCTCCACCGCCGCCGACCCCAAAATGATTTTATGCAAGCGCAAGGGCGTTGTGTCGCCCTACTACTGCTGCCGCAAATTCAGCTATGACCCACTGATGCGCATCCCCCGCCGCCAGGTCCTGCCCGAGCTGGACCCGCGGGATTTTACACTGGACGACTGAAAAGGAGAAGTCATGGATCACCCGAAACTCGAAGAATGGAAAACCGTCTGGCGCGAAAGACGCTCCGTCACGATGGTGTATATCCTGCTGCGCATCTCGGTTGTGTTGGTCATGCTGGCACAGATTTTCAACGGCAACTTTGAAAACGTTTTTCTCTGCGTGCTGACGCTTATCCTGTTCATGATGCCCAGCGTCCTGGAAAAAAAGCTGGACATCACCCTGCCGAACACGCTGGAAATCATCATCCTGCTGTTCATTTATGCAGCGGAAATCATGGGCGAGATCGGCGCGTACTACGTCACCTTCCCCTACTGGGACACGGTGCTGCACACGCTGAACGGCTTTTTGTGCGCGGCCATCGGGTTCTCGCTGCTGGACATTCTGAACCGCCACAGCGAGGCGCGGTTCCACCTGTCGCCGCTGTATCTGGCCATCGTGGCGTTCTGCTTCTCGATGACCGTCGGCGTCATCTGGGAATTTTTTGAGTGTACGATGGACCAGCTGTTCTTCCTCGATATGCAGAAGGACACCGTCGTCAACACGATTGGCTCCATCATGCTGGACCCCACGGGCGGCAATACGCCCACTGTGCTGAAAAACATCACCGACGTCATCGTCGTGCAGGCGGACGGCACCCAGACCGCACTGGGGCTGGGCGGGTATCTGGACATTGGTCTGCTGGACACGATGGAGGATCTGTTCGTCAACTTCATCGGTGCGCTGACGTTCTCGATCATCGGCTACTTCTACGTGTGCAGCCGCGGCGAAAACAAGTTTGCCAAACGGTTCATCCCGGTAGCCAACAACAGCACCCGTCCGAAGGATGCACCGTCCGAAGCGCCCGAAAAAAACGAAATTGAGTAAGGGACTCTCTTAAACAGGAGCCGACCTCTCACGCCGCCGTGCGCACTGACCGGCACACGACTCGCAGTAGCTGAGGACGCTGAAGCATCCCGCCGCTGCGAGTCTTTCGCTATGAATACAGGCAAAAAGAAAGCCCCGACGCATCGTGTTTTCAACGATGTATCGGGGCTTTTCACTTGTCTGAGTGTGACAAAAGAGATACCCTGTTCTTCTACTCTTTTGGCTTCAGAATTCTTGATACATCAGTAACTTGCCGTTTTTCGTTCTTTATTCAGCCTTTCGATTTCTTATTGCTTTTGTGGAATTTCAATTTCCTGAAGTTCATGTGTCATTGGTTCTTGCCTCAAAAACCAATCTGCAATGTCATGTACATTCTCTATATCTACAACACGCCTTCTTACATAGTATTATATTCTTTTCTATTAGAACTATAGGAAACAAACTATAAATTTTCCTATTAACTTCTAAACACATTTATATTTTTCGGGTTTTCGTATATAAAATCTTCAATAGCTTGTCCTTTGGGAATGGTCAATCCCAGATGCTTTGAGTAATCCCGATTTCGCTTTCTGGGTTCAATTACATCAAACATAAGCGCAGTAAAATTGCGTTCTTGTTTCCAAAGTACTGAAACATTACTATCATCAACAGATTTTAATGCAGTATTGTAAAAGTATACTAAGAATTCCAAACAAATATCTCTATACCCCTGATATGCAGATGGCTTATCATGCCCAAAGTAATCTTCCTTGATAACATTGGGAAAATAAAATCTTCCGATTTCTGTCAGTGCAGATAGTCTGGAAAGCATTTCCATTTTCTGTGGCTGAAATTCATCAGAAAAGAATTCTTGACTTTCCATAGAATGGATAATCCGTATCATAATTTCTACCACAGAAGTATACCATTGCAAAAGCTCTTTTCTATAATTTTCTGTCAATTCATACTTTTTCGTACTTGTTACAATTTTATATATTCCACCAATGACAGGAATAAGTACAGTTACTACAATTCCAATGATTGCAATTATTGAATCTGTGCTAAGAGAAAGGCTTACGATTTCATTTTTCATCTAGAAGCTTCTCCGAATTCTGTAATGATGTCACATCTGTACTTGCTTCCAGCATCTCCGTCACAACATGATTCAACTCTGCTGCCCCCTTACTGGTAATTGCAGGCCGTCCCGTCTGCTGTTCAATTTGCTTCCGCGCTTCACCTGCAATCGAACCGCCACGGCGTGCCACATCGCGGTTTTGCTGTAAGCCTTCCGGTTGCTCGGTCTGGGAGATTTCTTTTGTGGACACTTCTGCCAGCATATTCAGCACCAATTCCAAGGTGCTCATGTTGTCCCGCAGGCTTTCCTTTTTCAGTCCTTTCAGGTTCTTATACTGCCGGGTACTCATACCACTCCACGCGCGGGTGATTTCGTCGGTCAAAATCGCATACTCCGCGTTTTTCTCGATGCCGCGATCCTTCCATTCATCAGTCAATTCCTTGCGGGCCGAAATTGCCTGCAAACGCTGATTGATCCATTCCCGCGTGTACCCTTTTCGCTCATAGGTGGAAACTAGTCGTTCCGCAATGCGTTCCGGGTCGAGTGTTTCCTCTATGCGCTCCCGTCCAACCTGCGCTAGCCACAATTTCATGGGTTCCGCCTTGGGGGATGGGATGGACTGGATGATGCGAAACAGCTGCTGTGTGTTGGCTACGTCTGTTTTGTAGCGTTTACCGTCTTTGGGGGATTTCAATTTCAGTTGGTTACAATCTGTTACCAACTGACTGCCCTCGTCTTTCAGCCTCTTTTTGGTGACTTTCCAGTAGTTACGCGCCGTGTCATAGTCCTTTGCATCAGTCAGCACGGATACCACATCCACAACGGAGAAATACCATTCTTCGTTTTCCTCGTCCCACGCGGTACGAATCGCCTGATCTTCAAAAAGCTGAAGCTGTTCGTTTTCATTCATTATAAGGTCACCCGATTTCCAAGAAATTTCCTATTAATAGGATAGCAAATTTCACACGGATTATCAAGAAAAACTCTCCATGTTTTTAACTCAAACCAAGCGTCTTACATTTTATGTTTCCGTCTTTGTACATCTTCAAATATTTCTTTTGATACAATCGGCTCATGCGCATTTTCCAGCAGAAACATACTCTGCTCGCCACAATTCTTCTTTTGTTTTCCGGTCAGGAAATCCGGGGTGCAGGTCTTTTGCAGTAAAAGGTTTCCCATGTACTTTTCATTGCTCAGCATACGGTCTATCGTGGATGTACTCCACTCGGATTTTCCGGTGATAGTCTTTATGTCGTTTTCCTCCAGATACCGTTTAATCTTGCGCACACCATAACCCGCCAAATACAGCGAGAATATCTTCCGTACAATTTCAGCCTCTTCCGGTACAACTACCAGTCTACCGCCTTTATCCTTAGTATAGCCTAAAAAGCGGGCATGGTTTAACACAGCTTTGCCACTGCGCATACGTTGGCGAATGCCAAACTTGATGTTCTCACTGCGGGACTGACTCTCGGCTTGATCCAAAGCCGCCAGCTGATCT
>OHVJ01000384.1_pt1 | contig 12929 bp, 10 predicted proteins | sample 1579471 | NCBI WGS metagenome assembly OHVJ01 (sample SAMEA3882532, study PRJEB24775) | human gut metagenome | biome: human-associated habitat; feature: intestine environment; material: feces | place: Netherlands | collected 2009/2010 | reverse complement strand
CCCTCGACGCATGCTATGGCAACCGGCCTGCACGATTGCAGCGGCTCCGCGTACTGGTTCAACGCCTCCGGCGCCATGGCGACAGGCTGGATCCTCGACGGCGGCACCTGGTACTACGCGACTGGCTCCGGCTCCCTCGCCTCGGGATGGGCCTACGTTGGTGATGCGTGGTACTGGCTGGATCCCTCGACGCACGCGATGGTCACTGGCACTCAACAAATCAAAGGGTCACAGTATTCTTTTTCGAGTAGCGGTGTTTGGCTCGGCTAACAGCTTTTCTTTAATTGCTTTTTTCTAAATTACATATTGCTCTTAGTTATCCATTTGTAGACTATGTTTATGTAAAAATTGGTGACTACTGGGGGCTGCACATGGCAAGGAAAAAGCGAATAACATTAATCCTAATTATTCTTTCAACTCTACTGCTCGCTGGGCCCGGTGTGGTTGATATCGCGAACGCAGAACCCTTAAGCTCCTCCATCTCTACTGATTTTGAGCGGCAATCCGTCCCCTCGACTCTTTCTTCTTCCGATTCAATCGATGATGATCCTGCTCAAGAATCCGTTAAATGGAATCTGGGTTGGAATTCGTTTGACGGTAACTGGTTCTATGTGGATTCAGTTAATCCGGTCTCGCTGCATTCTGGCTGGCTCTATTCCAATGGGGCCTGGTACTGGCTCGACCCCTCGACGCATGCCATGGCAACCGGTCTGCACGAGTGCAGCGGCTCCACGTACTGGTTCAACGCCTCCGGCGCGATGGCGACCGGATGGGTGCTCGACGGCGGGATTTGGTACTACGCGACGGGCTCCGGCGCCCTCGCCTCTGGCTGGCTCAACCTAAACGGTACGTGGTACTGGCTCGAACCCTCGACGTACGTCATGGCTACGGGTGTCCAAACTATTGGATCATGTGAATACATATTTAATAGTTTCGGCAAGATGATGGCTAATTGCTGGTCAAACGGTGATGGGTCCTGGATGTATCATTCTTCATCCAGCGGTGCAATTGACCTTAAAGGCATCATGACCGATTCAGGAATTCAGCTGATTGACGATGGCGGGAATATTAGAACGGGCTGGATTGAGAGTCAGGGTTCTCGATATTATTGTTCTGCTAATGGGGTAATTCTGACTGGATGGCAGCAAATAGCTGGGTCTTGGTACTACTTTAACTCGGATGGTCGAATGGCGACCGGCTGGCTTAACGATGGCGGTAACTGGTTCTGGCTAGATTCCTCTTCTGGCACAATGAAAACGGGATGGCTTTCCCTTGGGGGCACATGGTATTACCTTGATGCCGCACGTGGGGGAGTAATGTTGAGCAACGGTTGGTATTGGATCGGCTCTACTGACTACAAGTTCAGTCCATCCGGCGCAATGGTTGGCGCTTAGGTCGATGTCCCGTGCTATTCGCAGTACCCGGAACTTCCTACTGGCTGTGAGTCGGTTGCCCTTACAAACTTGCTTAACTACTATGGTTTCGGTTTAGGTAAGACGATTGTTGCGGATTATTACTTGCCCAAGGGAAGCAACGGCAACTTTGTTACCGCCTTTGATGGCAACCCAAGGCGTAGCAGCGGGGGTCTCATGGGATGTGTCGCCCCTGCGATTACTATTGCTGGTAATAACTTTCTGCGTGCTGCTGGAAGTGGCAAGCAGGCAAAAGACGTCTCTTTCTCGTCAATTTCTTCCATTAAGAACAGACTGACCTGTGGTCAACCTGTTGAGATGTGGAATACCGAGTGGGAAAGTTGGCCAGGAGGCCGTTATGCTGCGCGCTGGTATAACGGGCATTCCTATGGCCTGTGGGGCGGTAATCATGCCGTAGTCCTTAAAGGCTATGATGACGAGCAGGGAATTGTCTATCTTTCGGATTCGATTAACGGCAATGTTACGCGAAATGCCCAGGTGTTCTTCGGTACGTGGCAACAGATGGATAGCCAGGCCGTGGTAATTGAATAGCCATGATGTTAAAAAAGGGGAGAGCTCGACGAGCTCTCCCCTTTTTACTACATTTTTAATCAAGCTATGCTGTCCTATTACGTCCAAATAGTTCGTCCCAGTTACTAGCTGCCAAAACTGTTCCGCACACAATTACAACGCAGCAGATTACGGATGCCACGTCGGGAATTGTTCCAAGCAAGATCAGGCCAAAGACCACCGACCATGCCGAATAGGAGATATTCAGAGCCATCGCACGCGCTGCTCCGATTGCCGCAATGCCCTTGTAATAGAACAGATAGGATGCAGTTCCTGCGAGCCCGGCGAGTGCAATAATTAATGTGGGCATGCTCGGGATTGCGCCCAGCGTGAAATGCCATGCTCCGAAGAGGGGAAGTACAAGCACTCCATAAACAAGCGCACTTGTAGTTTCGCGGATTTGCAAAGCCGTTTCGTCATCAACGGCATCATCTTTCATTCCCCATGCGCACAGCACCGCTTCGGATCCCCATCCAATAACGGCAAGCACCGCGCCGAGTAAGCCGAGAGGGGCATTTGCAATCTCGCTCGATCCGGCCGATAGATAGCCCATCGTCATTACGCCGCAAAGGGCAACAAGAAGGGAAAGAATCTGACCTTTGCCCATTTTCTCCTTCAGTAGCACGAATGAAAGGAATGCTCCGACTGCGGGATAGAAGGCGGAGATAATTGCCGTGTAGGCTGCTCCGATATTATTAATCGCCAATACGTATCCGGTCATTCCGATGGGTCCACCGAGCAGCGCGCCGGCGATGACGACCTTGCCAGAACGAGTTTTAAGTGCAGCGAGCGTGTCTTTTAATCTGCCTCGAACTCCCATGTATCCAAAGAGCCAGATTGCACAGAAGGCATCATGGAGAAAAGATCCCGCAATGGAGGCGCATGCAAGCGCTTCCGCCGATCCAATATAGGGCGCGAGTGCCAAGCCGATTCCAAGAATTACTGTATCAAGGCCCCAAAGAAGGCCGCTAAAAAAGCCGAATTGCATCGTTACTCACCTTTCCGATAGATCTCCAGTGCTTTTTTGAGGTATTTGGCACCGTAATTAAAGTAGATATAGAGCCATTCACCCACGAAATCGCCTTCGGCTTCTTTCAGAAGAGACCAGAGGTACCAGCACCATCCTGCAAGGGCAATATGCGCATAGTTATGCGCAACTTCGTTGTTAGTTGCCTTGCGCCCAAAATATGCATCAAGCGCGCGGTCGACTTCATCTTCGGAAAGCTCGCAGCAGACACTGCACGTTCCAAAATCGTTCGCGTAATCGCTCATGCCAGCATATTCCCAGTCAATGAGATAGTACTTGTCGTTTTCATCGATAAGAAAATTGAGGTAGAAGAAGTCATTGTGACAAAGGCATTTTGGTGCATTGTCGGCCTGAACAAAGTGCTCCAATTCATCGATTTCGGCGGCCATTTCCCTGTAGCCTGGAATGTCGATGGGGCCTTTTTCCAGAAGAAGTGATTCGTAGCGCTTCGCTTCGAGGTAGAAGTCAAATTCGGTTTCGACATTTGCACCGCTCTCGTGAAGCGAACGACACATCTGCATCATTCGATTCATTTGGGCAGCATCATGTGGATCAGGCTGCTTTGCGTTGGGTACAAACTTCGAAATTTTCCAACCGCGCTTTGGGTCCTCATGAATAAACGTATCGTCAAGGCCGAGTTCCTTGGCCTTTTTAAGTGCGGCTACTTCTCCATTTCTGTTAATAAGCAGTTCGGTTCCGACTCCCGGATGGCGGTAAACGTACTCTCCATCATTGGTTCTAAAGTGGCACGACAGGTTCGTAAGGCCTTGTTTAAGGGGATAAACGTCGTGAATCTCTGATTTGGAACAGCCGAGCACTTGCTCGATGTTATCGAAAATATCGGAGTCAACGTTTTCGATAAAATGCGGATCAAAGGCACGCAGCTCATCAAGAGAATCGAATTCGTTGATCTCGCCCTCAGGATACTTCTTGATCGCCATATCGAGCTCCTTGATGTGCTCGATATACAGATCTTCCCAAAGCTTGTCCGTTGTTTCGGGCTTGTTATATTCCGTTTCAAGAATCTGTTTAAACGCAAGCGAGAAGGCTTTATCAAAGTAAACATGTCCGAGCATATACCATGCATCGGAACCGCCAATCGTCACATTGGTGATTCTATCCATTGCCCCCGTTTGAATGCACCATTCTTTGGTGGCGCCTTCAGCATATTGAGCAGAATAAAATGCTTTCCAAACATATGCTTCAAACGGATTGTTTAGAAGGTAATCATCGCTTGAGCAAATGTAGGTGTTGCCAAGCCGCTCTTTTACGCACATAAGCGATGCGTGGTTATTTTTGGATGCGTATTCGTTGTTGACGACAATCGAAACGCCGAACTTGCTTTCAAGATAGAAGAAATACTCTTTTTTATAGCCGACAACGACGGTGATATTGCTGATACCCGCGTCTTGCAGCTGCCTAATCTGACGCTCAATGAGAATCTCACCACGTACTTTTAAAAGGCCTTTGGGCTTTTCATACGAAATGGGAGCAAAGCGGCTCGAAAGCCCTGCAGCCAATATCACTGCGTTTTCAACCTTATAGGGATGAAGCGCTTCGTAACCGCTGTCGGTTAGGCTGTCCGATTCGAGAAGGCCCTCATTCGTGAGCTCTTTATTTGCTGCGTTTACTGATCCAAGTGAAAGGCCAGTCCGCTCGGCAACTTCTCGCTGGCTGGCATATGGGTTCTTTAGGTATTCGTACAGAACTGTAAAGTTACGCTTGGTCAGTTCCACTACAGGCCTCCAATTAAGATGTTCATTACTTAGGAAGAGAATAGAATGATTGAACGATATGTTCAATTTAATATATTTATCTACACAGACTGAACAGACAGTAACGAAAATCAATTTTGGAATGTGGATTAAAATAGATAAACGAGATATCTGGGAGGGTCGCTTATGTATCGATTCGAAAAGAAGGCCACGCTTGTTTGTGCTGCTGCGTCATTAATCACTGCTTGCTGCTTGCCCCCGAGTGCGAATGTCGCGTTTGCACAGGATTCCGTTGAGGCTCAGAGTATTGAGTCAAAAGCGGATTTTTCTTCTGTGGTTTCCGATGATTTGCAACCTGATAATTCTTCCGTCATAAAAGATGGCTGGCAACGAGACGAGTCGTCTGGAGTTTGGTATTACGGAAAAAACGGTAAACACCAAACTGGCTGGCTGCAAAGCGGGGGCTATTGGTATTGGCTAGATCCTGCCAATGATGGTGCAATGCAGACAGGTTATTTCAATGTGACCGATGCTGGCGGATCAACTACTTCGTTTTATGCGAACGACGGTAATGCCGCAACGCCTTTTGGCGCGCTATATCAGAACTGCTGGCTACGCAACTCAGATGGAAAATGTTTTTATGCCAATGCTGGAGGCGATTTAGCTGCCGGTTGGTTTTACCAAAACGGCACATGGTATTACCTGGATCCTGCCACCCATGTAATGCAGGTTGGTTTTGTCGACCTCGGGAGCGGGAAATACTATTTAGATGCCTCTGGTGCTATGAAAACCGGCTGGATTCTCGTTGACGGGAATTGGTACTGGGCTTATTCATCGGGTGCCCTTGCTTCGTCATGGCAGACGATGGGTGGGACTCGCTATTATTTTGACCCACAGACGCTCATCATGCTCAAGGGCCGTCAAAAGATTGATGGCTGTACCTACATTTTTGGTGACTATGGCCTTGCAAATGGATGGTACAAGGATGGATCAGATTGGTATTATTGCTCTAACGGTATTGCGGCTACTGGCTGGAAACTCGTTAACGGCGCTTGGTATTATCTCGACCCAGCTTCCGACGGTAAAATGTTCGTTGGGTATTTAGATCTTGGCAATGCAACTTATTATTTAAGGTCTAATGGGGCCATGGCTGTTGGTTGGGCCCAGGTCGAGGACGGCTGGTATTTCGCCTCCCAATCTGGTGCACTTATTTCTGGCTGGTATAAAGAAGGCGCGAGCTGGTATTACCTGGACCCTGTTAGCCATCTCATGAAAACGGGCTTATTTGAGGTGGGCGGCAACGATTGTTTTGCAAACCAGAGCGGTAGGCTTGTGGTTTCAAGCTGGGTTACCGTTAATGACGGCGTTCAAAGATACGCCGATGATAATGGATATCTTTGCAAGGATGTGATTCGCGAAAACGGCACTATCCTAAAAATCGCTGGAGCTGATGGTTGGCAGGTTGCGTCCGGTTGGGTTAATGTCGCAAATCTTAGGTTTTACGCTGAGCCCGGAACGGGTGCCATTCATCTTGGATGGCTACAGATTGACGGCGATTGGTATTGGCTTGATGCCGATTCTGGCGTGATGAAGACCGATGGGTTTTTACTGGCGGTGCATGGTATTACCTAAACGCCGACGGAAAAATGGCAACTGGTTGGAAATGCCTGAATGGAACATGGTATTACCTTGAGTCCAATGGAAGCATGCATGTTGGCTGGCTTAAAGATTCGGGTAAGTGGTATTGGTTAGACGGCAGCGGCGCTATGGCAACGGGCGCAAGGACCATCGATGGCGTTCGCCGAATTTTCTGGAGCGATGGCCAGTGTGACAAAGTTGGCTGGCAAAATCCTCCGCAGTATCCTCAGGTCAGCTCTTGGACTGTTCAGCTGCCTAGCTATTGCACCGGATACTTTACCTATGTGACCCCTTCTCGCATTTCTGTCGAAGCAACGCGGGAAGATTGCGTGAACGCGTTTATCCAGCGCGCCTATGAGTATATCGGTACGCTATATATTGAGCCTTGGTCTACCGCTCCCGGTGGAGCTGTTGATTGCTCTGGTTTTGTCTTGCAGTGCCTTTATGCTACTGGCATGGATATGGGTGTTTACAACCCTTATAACCATCGCTGGGATCCAAGCCAAACCTACAATTCCATGAATTGGTATCGAAGTAATATCTTTATGCCCGTGAGTACGAACTCGATTCAGCGCGGCGATGTGATTTATTACCGTGGGCATATCGCTATTGCACTTGGCGGCGGCTTGATGATTGATTCCTGGCCTCATCAAGGTGTCGGAATTCATCCTATTAGCGCAAGGGGAAATGTAATCGGCGCAGCTCGTCCGTTTATTTAATAGATTCCCTACAAGACAGTCGGTACCGGTTGGGGGCCTGAAATGAATGCTCGGATTGATCATCGAATTTGCTGGCGAGTAATTGGCTTGATGCTATTTTCCGCCTTACTCTCAGTTACAGCCCCCGCATTTTCTTGCACTGCTTATGCCGTGGAAGAGGGGGCGGATAATGGTGTCGTAGAGCGCGACTCGACAGGAGGGCCGGGAGCATTTGTCGGTGGCGGTTGCTCTCAAGACTCCAGCGATTGTGCCGGCAAAACAACGGAAGATTCAAGCCTACAGGTTGTCGAAAGCCATGACCCGTCGACTACAGAACAACTATCTGGATGGCAATGGAACGGTTTGTCCTGGTATTACTATCTAGATGGCTTTCGTTTGACCGGTATGCAGAATATTGACGACTCGTTGTACTACTTGGACCCCGCTCGTGACGGCGCAATGAGCTGCGGCTGGAATTTTACTGAAAATAAGTGGTATTACGCGGGTCCGTCAGGCGCTTTGGCAAGTGGCTGGCAGTTTATTGGAGGCCAATGGTACTGGTTTGACTCTCTTAACAGCTGTTCTATGGCTACTGGTCGACGTGTTATTGATGGGCACCCTTATCTTCTTGGAACCTATGGACTGATTAATGGATGGTGCCTTGATAACGGTTTATGGTATTGGGGTAGCAATGGTGAAGTCTTAACCGGCTGGCTTCAAACTGGCAATAACTGGTATTGGCTTGATCCCGCCAATGATGGTGTTATGTCTAGAGGAATCGTTTCTGTCGGTTCGTCTCGTTACTATTTATCGGATTCCGGCGTAATGGCTGTTGGTTGGGCGTTTGATGGGACGAACTGGTATTACGCTGACGGTTCCGGCGCACTTGCATCGGGCTGGCGTTTGGTGAATGGCGTTTGGTATTGGCTCGATGTCGCAAATGACAATAGAATGGCTACCGGCTTTTTTGTCATCGGATCCAATCAATATCATTTTTCTTCAACGGGAGCGCTGTCACTCGGCTGGTTTATGAGCGATGGAGACTGGTATTACGCTGAGCCTTCTCATGCGTCGGGCATTGTAAAGACGGGATGGCTGAAGGACAATAGCCAATACTATTATCTCGATCCTGCCGCCGACGGTAAAATGCTGCTAGGTCATTTTTCTGTAAATGGGAAAAGCTATTATGCAAAAGTTTCAGGAGCTGTTGCTTGTCGTGAATGGGTAGATGTCCAGGACTCGGTCCAGGATGAGCCGTTTAAGGCTTTTGCTGGTTCTGATTGCTCATTGTGTGGAGCATTGCGTAGTGGAAAGCTATTTACAACAAACGGTGATGGCGAATTAGCCGAAGCTCACGGGTTTGTGACGCTTGGAGGGTGCAAGTTCTATGCTGATCCAACCGATGGCTCCCCCTGCGCTGGATGGAAGAACGTTAACGGAAAATGGTACTTCTTTGATGAGACCGCTGGCTATGCACGATCTGGCTGGCTGTACAAGGATGGCTTCTGGTTCTATTTGGACCCATCTACCTACGTTATGAAAACCGGCTGGGTTGCCGTTAACGGATCTTGGTATTACTTGAATTCGTCTGGTTATATGCAAACAGGGTGGCTTAACCTGGGGGGTACCTGGTATTGGCTTGACGCTAGTGGCGCCATGGCTACTGGCTGGCGCGTTGTGGACGGATCCTGGAGTTACTTCATGGCCAACGGTGCGTGGGTGTCAGACTATGTGGATGCTAAAGCACAAAGTTATTCAAGCAATACAAATTGGCTAATACTTGTCGATACGTCACGTTGTGTTACGAGCATTTATACTGGATCCTGGAATAACTGGTCCTTAAACCGTCGATATGTATGCTCGACGGGTAAAGCCAGCACACCTACGGTGATAGGGGAGTACCAAGTCTACGGAAAGGGATACTCCTTTGGGCATGGATATACTTGCTATTACTACACGCAGTTCTATGGTGATTATCTATTCCATTCCTCACCCTACTACGTCAACAGCAATCGCGTGATGGATCCCACGATGGGGGTCCCGTCCTCTGCCGGATGCGTGCGTCTTGAGATCCAGAACGCAAAATGGATTTACGATAATATTCCTTATGGAACAAAGGTTGTTACGTATTAACAAAGAGTATTAATTAGATTGATAAAAGGGTATTCATGTCGATAGGGTAACTAATGTTACATTTGATACGCGGCATTTACGCGATTGTTTGTTGCTTTGGACTATAGATATTATTTTGTCTAGAGTAAATACAATGTGTCTCAATGGTGCACGTTGTTAATTTGGGTAAGAGGATCACTTGAAAGAAAAGTCACTTAGGTCAAACATGCTATGGAACTCTATCGGTTCTTTATACTATTCAGCTTGCCAATGGCTTATAACCGTTGCTGTAGCGAGGCTTTCTAGTACCTACGGAGCTGCCGGAGTGCTTGCAGTGGCAATGTCGGTGTCAAATATTTTTTCGCAAATTGGGCTATTTAGAATTAGATCATACCAAGTGTCTGACATTCATGAAAAGGTGTCGGCAAGGCAATATGTTGGTTTTAGAATTGTTACCATCGCCTTGGGCCTTATAATTACATTAATATATATGTGCTTCACTTGTTCAAGAGATAGTTATATTGCTATATCGCTCTACCTTGTCTTTCGAGCCGGAGACGTTTTTATTGACGTCTTGCACGGGGTTGATCAACAGCATCAAAGGATGGACTACTGTGGTATCTCGATGATTATTCGAGCTACTCTATTTCTCGTTGCCTTTATCATTGGATTGGGATACTTCGATAGCCTAGAAATTGCATTGTTTGGCATGGTGATCGCCACCTATCCTGTGATTATCTATGACTATGAAATTTCATCTCGATTTACGGACGTTAGGCCTTCTTTTAATCTTTCGACTAGTAAACATTTATTTCTCTCATGCCTGCCTGCCGTCGTTGGCATGTCTCTCTGTTCGGTGGTCGTTACCTATTCCCGTCAGTTCTTGGGGGAGTGTTACGGTTCCTCATCGCTTGGCATTTATGCGACTGTTTGTACGCCGATCGTGATCATTCAAGCTTGTGCTTCCTATGTTTATGCCCCTCTTTTGGGGTCTTTTGCCGAACGATTTGAGGCTAAAGACGCTTCGGGGTTTTTCCGTCTTGTTTTTACCGTTGCTTTGTCTATGTTTGCCTTGTTTGCGGTGTGTGCTGGCGTTTTCGTTTTCTTTGGGAAGGATTTGCTCCGCATGGTTTTCGGAGGCACAATCTCTCGCTATGATTATTTAATTTATGCAGGCCTATTTAGCTCTGCTTTTACAGCATTAGTAGCATTTTTAAGTGACCTTCTAATTAGTATTCGTGATATGTCTGGTTGCTTTATTGGAAATACCATCGGTTGTTTGGTCTCGTTCCCTTTGTCTTGGGTTTTGATTCCGCAAACGGGATTAAATGGTGCCAGCTATGTAGTTATTATTAGCTATTTTGTGACCTGTACAATCTTACTTGGCTTTCTCTATAGATCTATTCGCAAGAGCACTGCTGACACTCAAGATGATTAGTTGGAATGGGTTTTCTAAGATGAATGATTCCGAGGCATTGTTGCACTTACAGGCGGCTGAACTTAAAATTTTGGATGCCATTGCGTCATTATGCTTCAAATTCAATATTAATTGGTGGCTCGACGGGGGATCCTGCCTTGGGGCTATGCGACATGGTGGTTTTATTCCTTGGGATGATGACATTGATATCGGCATGATGCGTTCCGATTATGAGCGTTTTTGTGAACTTGCGCCCAGGGAGCTTCAGTCTGGTTTTTCCCTTCATAACTCACAAAATACAGACTCTTATGCGGCTATGTTTTCGAAAGTTTACATGGACGGAACTAGGTTTGAAAATCAAGAAGGACGAGATGCCGGGTCTGCGATGGGTATTTTCGTGGATATATTCCCTTACGATAATTTGTATGTTGATGCTAAATTGCGTGCTCGACAGATAAAAACCGCTTCCTCCGCTCAACGGCATTCCTATCTATACCATTCCGGTAGTATCTCTGTTCCACATAGGGGTATGCTTGGTGAAATAGAAAAGGTTGGCTGTGCCTTGCTTCATGGTATTGAAAGGATGCGTTGCAAGGACCCTCGTCGATATCAGAATAAATTCGATAGCGCAGTTGGCGATGATAACGTTGGACAGATTAGTGATGAGTGCCTGACGCTTGCGTGGCCTAATATGGCTCCCATTTCAGTTGATGATATTCTTCCGACTTCGCGGGCAAAGTTTGAAGGCAGATCGTACCCCGTTCCGAAATCCACGGAGATCTACCTTACGACAATGTATGGTGACTGGAGGAGTATCCCGGCACCCGAGGATCGCCATACGCACTTACCTCTATTAATTGATTTTGGTGATGGTCATATTTGGGAGTCTGGCAATTAAGATGGCGTATACGTATGTGATTTTTTCGGCTCAATATCCGCCCCATATGGGCGGGATTGAGAGCTTTACGCGTAATATGGCATTTGCGCTTGCGGGAAAAGGCGCATCGGTAATCGTTGTTACGAATGATACCAATTCAATTGGACCGGGCATCGAAGGCGATTCTCATGTTAGGGTCCTTCGCTTGTTTTGTTTTCCATTTGTTGATGGTCGCTTTCCAGTCGCCAAGCATAATAAGAAAAATCGCAATTTATGGAATTGGCTTGAAGCCCAAGATGTTGACGGTGTTTTGATAAATGCGCGGTTTTATCTACATTCAATTATGGGTATGAAATATGCGCGAAGAAAAGGTTTGACGCCCATCGTTCTCGATCACGGGTCGGCTCATCTTTCATTTAGCAGTTCGTTCCTCGACCCTTTCGTGCGTATTTATGAGCATGCTATTACTTTATGGGGAAAAAGATATAAACCGGCATACTATGGTGTATCTGAAAAAAGCGCTGAATGGCTTCGTCATTTTAGGATTACTGCCAAAGGCGTTATCCCTAATGCAATCGATGCTAAGAGATATCGTGATATGGCTTCAGGTCGCAATTTTAGAGATGAGCTTGGATTAAGTGAAGACCAGCTTTTAGTTTCTTATGTCGGCCGGTTTATTCCGGAAAAAGGTATCAAGTCAATCATTGACGCCTCGAAAAGCCAACGACTTATTGATCTTGGGGTTCATTTCGTCTTGGCGGGTGATGGGCCAATGTCTTCTGCGGTTGAGCTCGCCCAGGGAGGGTCGCTTCACTGGGTGGGACGCCTGTCTGCATCTGATGTCTCCGCGCTTCTTCAACAGTCAAATTTGCTTTGTCTTCCGACTCGTTCCGAGGGTTTTTCAACAATACTGCTGGAAGCTGCTGCATGCGGATGTCCTGCCGTCGTTACTGACGTTGGGGGAGCGCGGGAGCTTATTCCGAATAGCGAATATGGGACAATTATTGAATCGATGAGTGCTACAACTGTTGAGGCGGCTGTGTATTTGATGGCCTCTCAGCGGTCAGTATTATGCAAACAATCAAAATCAATTCAGGAATTGGTTGAGCTTGGGCATGCATGGGCTAATTCAGCAGAAAAGCTCTGCTCTGCTTTCGCCAAGGCTAAAGACTAGCCGTTTTGCTACCTTTTTGTGTGCCTACGACGTCTCTTGCATCGAGTCGGTTGTGGGATATTGACCTTGCGGCGAGCGGGTTCTCGATGAGGTTCGGCGTGGGCTCTGCTGAGATTCTCGTCAATTGTATTATAGATGCATTTGAAGACCTACATGCTACGCCTCGGCTGTATTGATTCATAGTTCGGTAGTCTCTATTTATAAACCTATAGTGTTTAAAGTTTATAATATCCAGGTTGATTTTCACTCTCAACGCAACAGCCTGAACGGACCCCGCGTTTCCGCAGCT
>OHVJ01000369.1_pt1 | contig 13474 bp, 10 predicted proteins | sample 1579471 | NCBI WGS metagenome assembly OHVJ01 (sample SAMEA3882532, study PRJEB24775) | human gut metagenome | biome: human-associated habitat; feature: intestine environment; material: feces | place: Netherlands | collected 2009/2010 | reverse complement strand
CCGGCGCATGGGCATCGGCTCCGAGTGTCAGAATCTCTCCCCCGAGTTCGTGATAGCGTAAAAGAACAGCTTCGGTCGGGTTTGGATGTCCCAGCCCGTATTTGAATCCTGCCGTGTTGACTTCGATCCCTTTTCCCATGGAAATGAGTTTACGCAGAATCTCATCAATGATATCGGCATAGGCCTCATATGTATAGAAACGGTTGCGGTCCGGACCGTAGCGGACAACATAATCGAGATGACCGTATACATCGAAGTCGGAATAGGTGTTCAGGTTTTCCAGAATGGATTCGAAGTACTCGCGGTAAGCAGTTTTTTCGGAGCGTCCTTCATAGTATTTCGGGTAATAGGGATCGATTCCGTGAACAACGTGGGAGGAACCGATGACAAAATCAAACGGATGTCCGGTCACCGCTTTGCGGTTGATTTCCGTGATGTGGGGCTGCAGACCGACTTCGATTCCAAGACGAATGGAAAGACGGTCATGGCAGGTGTCCTGAAAACTGCGGACTTCTTTTATATAGGAATCAAAATCCAGAAGAAATAGATTGGGATCATCCGGGTAATCATAATCAAAATGATCGGTAAAACAGATGCCATCCAGGTTCTGCCGTACAGCGGCCTGGATCATGTCAGGCATCAATGCGTCACTGTCTCCGCTGTGATGCGTGTGCATATGTGTATCCCAAAGCATAAGAGCCTCCTTTTTTCTGTGTGGTTGATTTTGGAAAAAGTCTTTTCGTAAGATTATACTATATTTCAGGGGAAATAGATACCTTTAGTGAAAAAATTAACAAAGACGGAGAAAAGACTTGAACTTTCGGAAATAATTGGGTAAAATAAAGGAAGCTTGGGACGCAAGTCCCATGAGACTATTTATTTACAATTCTAGGAGGAATTAAGAATGGCAGTAAGAGTAGCAATCAACGGATTTGGTCGTATCGGACGTCTTGCTTTCAGACAGATGTTTGGAGCTGAGGGATACGAGGTAGTAGCTATCAACGACTTAACAAGCCCAAAAATGTTAGCACACTTATTAAAGTATGATTCATCACAGGGTAAATACGAGCATGCAGATGAGGTTTCTGCAAGCGATGATTCTATCACAGTTTGTGGTAAGGAAATCAAAATTTACGCATTCCCAGATGCAAACAATTGCCCATGGGGAGAGTTAAAGGTTGACGTTGTACTTGAGTGCTCTGGATTCTATACATCAAAAGAGAAGGCTCAGGCTCATATCAATGCTGGAGCTCGTAAGGTAGTTATCTCTGCACCAGCAGGAAATGACCTTCCTACAATCGTTTACAATACAAACCATGAGACACTTAAGGCTTCTGATACAATCATCTCAGCAGCTTCTTGTACAACAAACTGCTTAGCTCCAATGGCAGATGCACTTAACAAGTACGCTCCAATCCAGTCTGGTATCATGGTAACAATCCATGCTTACACAGGAGATCAGATGACTCTTGACGGACCACAGAGAAAGGGAGACCTTCGTCGTTCACGTGCAGCAGCAGTTAATATCGTTCCTAACTCAACAGGAGCAGCTAAGGCAATCGGCCTTGTTATCCCAGAGTTAAACGGAAAGTTAATCGGATCTGCACAGCGTGTTCCTACACCAACAGGATCTACAACAATCCTTACAGCAGTTGTTAAGAAAGCAGGCGTTACAAAAGAGGATATCAACGCAGCTATGAAGGCAGCAGCTAACGAGTCATTCGGTTACAACGAGGATGAGATCGTATCTTCAGATATCGTTGGAATGAGATTTGGTTCATTATTCGATGCAACACAGACAATGGTTAACCAGGTTTCTGACGATCTGTACGAGGTACAGGTTGTTTCTTGGTATGATAACGAGAACAGCTACACATCTCAGATGGTTCGTACAATCAAGTACTTCTCAGAGTTAGCTTAATTCTTGTACCCACAAGAACAGTATATCTCAAGACTACTCAAGGGGCGCGGTCTTAATTGAACCGCGCCTCTTTTTTAAAACATGGCTATTTCTTTTGAATATCTGTGAATTGTAGAATTAATTATATTTTTTAATATGCACAATATGGCGTGGCCACATGGCTTATGCCTTGAAATAAGGGAGGACATATTATGTCATTAAACAAGAAATCAATTGATGATATCAACGTAAAAGGCAAGAGAGTTCTCGTTAGATGTGACTTCAACGTGCCACTTAAGGACGGAAAAATCACAGATGAGAACCGTATCAACGGAGCTCTTCCAACAATCCAGAAATTAATCAAGGACGGTGGAAAGGTTATCCTTTGCTCACACCTTGGAAAAGTTAAAAACGGACCAAACGAGGGTGAGTCACTTGCTCCTGTAGCTGCAGCTCTTGAGGCTAAGCTTGGACAGAAGGTTACATTTGTAGCTGACTACAACGTAACAGGAGAGGCTGCAACAAAGGCTGTTTCAGAGATGAAAGAGGGAGATGTAGTTCTTCTTCAGAATACACGTTTCAGAGGCAAAGAGGAGACAAAGCCACAGGAAGCCGGAGATGCATTCGCAAAAGAGCTTGCTGACCTTGCTGATGTATATGTATGTGACGCTTTCGGTTCTGCTCACAGAGCACATGCTTCTGTAGCAGGTGTTACAAAGTTCATCACAGCTAAGGGTGGAGAGAATGTTGTTGGATACCTTATGCAGAAGGAAATTGACTTCCTTGGCAAGGCAGTAGAGAATCCTGTACGTCCTTTCGTAGCTATTCTTGGTGGAGCTAAAGTAGCTGACAAGCTCAATGTTATCGACAACCTCCTCGAGAAGGCTGATACACTTATCATCGGTGGTGGAATGGCATACACATTCCTTAAAGCACAGGGCTATGAGATTGGTATCTCAATGCTTGATGAGACAAAGATTGATTACTGTAAAGAGATGCTTGCAAAAGCAGAGAAACTTGGAAAGAAGATTCTTCTTCCTGTTGATGCAGTTACAATCAAGGATTTCCCAAATCCAATCGATGCTCCTGTAGAGACAGAGACATATGATTATGACAAGATGCCTGCAGACCGTGAGGGCTGTGATATCGGACCTAAGACACGTGAGCTTTTCGCTGACGCTGTTGCATCAGCTAAGACTGTTGTATGGAACGGACCAATGGGTGTATTTGAGAACCCAACACTTGCAGCAGGTACACTTGCAGTAGCAGAGGCACTTGCTAAATCAGATGCTATCACAATCATCGGTGGTGGAGATTCAGCTGCAGCAGTTAACCAGATGGGACTTGGCGACAAGATGAGCCACATCTCAACAGGTGGCGGTGCTTCCCTTGAGTTCCTTGAGGGCAAGGAGCTTCCTGGCGTAGCTTGTGCTGATGATAAATAAGCCGAAAGCAACTTAATGAAATTAAGCCGCAGGCAAAAAATATTTGTATACAAATACAAGGAGATATAAAATGGCAAGAAAGAAAATTGTAGCCGGCAACTGGAAGATGAACATGACTCCAAGCCAGGCTGTTAAATTAGTAGAAGAGTTAAAACCACTCGTAGTTTCAGATGATGTTGAAGTTGTTTACTGTGTACCTGCAATCGACATCGTACCTGTTGTAGAAGCATTAAAGGGTACAAATGTTGCTGTTGGAGCAGAGAATATGTACTTCGAGGAGAAGGGTGCTTACACAGGAGAAATCTCAGCAGAGATGCTTCTTGATGCAGGCGTTAAGTATGTTATCATCGGACATTCAGAGAGAAGAGATTACTTCAAAGAGGATGACGCACTTCTCAACAAGAAGGTAAAGAAGGCTATCGAGGCTGGACTTACACCAATCCTTTGCTGTGGTGAGACACTTGAGCAGAGAGAGAGCGGTGTTACACTTGACTGGATCAGACTTCAGATTAAGTCAGATCTCGCAGGCGTTGCTGCATCAGATGTTGCTAACATGGTTATCGCTTACGAGCCAATCTGGGCAATCGGAACAGGAAAGACAGCTACTTCTGACCAGGCTCAGGAGGTCTGCGGTGCAATCCGTGAGTGCGTAGCTGAGATCTATGATCAGGCTACAGCAGATTCAGTTCGTATCCAGTACGGCGGATCTGTAAATGCAGGAAATGCAGCAGAGCTTTTTGCAAAGCCTGACATCGACGGTGGATTAGTTGGTGGCGCTTCACTCAAGGCTGATTTTGGAAAGATCGTAAACTACAAGTAATTATTAAATCATAATTTAATATTTGATTTGACAATCACAATAACTAAATGTCACTAAATTCACCAGCTTAGCTGCATTTAGTGGCATTTATTATGTAATGAAATTTTTTGCGGGCTTGCATATGTCACTGTAATAGAGCATTTTGCAAGCTTCATATGAAGAATAGAGGAAATATAAATGAGTAAGAAACCGGTAGTATTAATGGTACTTGATGGTTACGGCTTAAGTGACCACAAAGAGGGAAATGCCATAGCTATGGCAAATACCCCTGTTATGGATAAATTGATGGCAGAGTGTCCTTTTGTAAAGGGCGCAGCTTCAGGTCTTGCAGTTGGACTTCCTGACGGACAGATGGGAAACTCTGAGGTAGGACATATGAATATCGGCGCAGGCCGTATCATATATCAGGATCTTACAAGAATCACAAAGGCAATTGCTGATGGTGATTTCTTCAAGAACAAGGTATTACTTTCTGCAATCGAAAACTGCAAGAAGAATGACTCCGATCTGCATCTTTGGGGACTTCTTTCAGATGGTGGAGTTCACAGCCATATCGAGCATCTTTACGGACTTCTTGAGCTTTGCAAGAAAGAGAATTTTGACAGGGTATATGTACACGCCTTCCTTGATGGTCGTGATACACCTCCTGCATCAGGCAAGGACTATATCGAGCAGCTTCTCGCCAAGATGAAGGAAATCGGTGTAGGAAAGATTGCATCTCTTTCGGGACGTTACTATGCAATGGACAGAGATAACAACTGGGATCGTGTGCAGAAGGCTTATGATTCACTCACTAAGGGTGAAGGCGTAAAAGCTACATGCCCTGTAAAGGCTATGGAGGAGTCATACGCAAACGATGTTACAGATGAGTTCGTGCTTCCTACAGTTATCACAAACGAGGATGGCACACCGGTATCTGTTGTAAAGGACAATGATTCTGTTATCTTCTTCAACTTCCGTCCTGACCGTGCTCGTGAGATGACAAGAGCATTTTGCGATGATAAGTTTACCGGCTTTGAGCGCCCATTCCTTAAGACAACATTTGTATGCTTCAAGGATTATGACGAGTCAATTCCTAACAAGCTTATCGCTTTTGAGAAGGAAGAAATCCAGAATACATTTGGTGAGTATCTTGCAGCAAATGGCAAGAAACAGCTTCGTCTCGCAGAGACAGAGAAGTATGCACACGTAACCTTTTTCTTTAATGGTGGAGTAGAGGAGCCAAATATCGATGAGGCACGTCTTCTTGTAAACAGTCCTAAGGACGTTGCAACATATGACTTAAAGCCTGAGATGAGTGCTCCTGAGGTTGGAATGGATCTTGTTGAGGCTATCAAGTCAGACAAGTATGATGTTATTATCATCAACTTTGCTAACCCTGACATGGTTGGACATACAGGTGTGATTCCGGCTGCTGTAAAGGCTGTTGAGAGAGTTGATTCACTCGTAGGTGATGCAGTGCAGGCAATCAAGGATGTGGATGGAGTATTATTCATCTGTGCTGACCACGGAAACGCAGAGAAGATGATTGATTATGAGACAGGAAAACCTCATACAGCTCATACAACCAATCCTGTTCCTTTCATTCTTGTAAACGCTGACCCTTCTTACAAGCTTCGTGAGGGCGGATGTCTTGCAGATATCGCTCCAACACTGCTTGAGATTATGGGACTTCCACAGCCGAAAGAGATGACAGGAAAGTCACTTATCGTTAAATAAAATCTGTATTATATAAGCTCCGGCGCAGACAAAGGGTTTGAACCGGAGCTTTTGTTTTGATATATTAAAGATGTAATAATAAACATAAGGAATACTTATAAGTGACATAAAATTATTTAAAAAAACTTATAATATACGTTGACTTTACAAATTGAGCTGGTATATAATTTAAAGGTAGCATTTGATTTGTAAAATAAATTACACATAAGATGGAGGACAATCATGCAGGAATTTAAACCATTCAAAGAAGGAAAAGTAAGAGAAGTATATGATAACGGGGACAGCCTTATTATGGTCGCAACAGATCGTATTTCCGCTTTTGACCATATTTTAAAGAATAAGATTACAGACAAGGGAGCCATCCTCACACAGATGTCTAAGTTCTGGTTTGAATTCACAAAGGATGTTGTTCCTAATCATATGATTTCAGTAGACGCAAAGGATATGCCGGAGTTCTTCAGTCAGGACAGATTCAACGGAAACAGCATGCTCTGCAAGAAGCTTGAGATGCTTCCAATCGAGTGTATAGTTCGTGGATATATCACAGCGGCTGGGTAAGCTACCAGGAGAACGGTACAGTCTGCGGAATCAGACTTCCGGAGGGACTTGTTGAGTCTGATAAGCTCCCTGAGCCTATTTATACACCATCTACCAAGGCTGATCTTGGAGATCATGATGAGAATATCTCATTCGAAAAATCAGTAGAAGTATTAGAGAAGATTTATCCTGAGAAGGGCAGAGAGTACGCAGAGAAGATTCGCGATTATACAATTGCTCTCTACAAGAAATGTGCAGAGTATGCTCTTACAAAGGGCATCATCATCGCAGATACCAAGTTTGAGTTTGGCTTAAATGAGCAGGGTGAGGTAGTGCTTGCCGATGAGATGCTCACACCTGACAGCTCACGCTTCTGGCCACTTGATGGATATAAGCCTGGACAGGGACAGCCTTCATTTGACAAGCAGTATGTAAGAGACTGGCTCAAGGCAAATCCGGACAATGACCTTCTTTTACCTGATGAGGTTGTTGTGAAGACTGTAGAGAAATATAAAGAGGCATTTGAGCTTCTTACAGGAAGCAAATTCAGCCGCTAATATATTATTTATTCCGCGTTACTATTTCGCAATTATAAACGGAGATATTATGAACCAGGACAATAACATAAATCAGTATATAAATACTTGTATAGATACAAAAAGTCATACCGGTACAAAATTAAAAAGGTGTTCTGATATTGACGAGCATAACCATGTATTTGATGAGCTTCATGAGGAGTGTGGTGTGTTCGGCATGTATGATTTTGATGGAGGAGATGTCTCATCCACTATCTATTATGGTCTTTTTGCACTTCAGCACAGAGGACAGGAAAGCTGTGGTATTGCAGTGAGTGATACACACGGACCAAAGGGAAAGGTGACAACACACAAGGGTATGGGCCTTGTAAATGAGGTATTTACTCCTGATATCTTAGAGCCTATGAAGGGCGATATCGGAGTGGGACATGTGCGCTATTCAACAGCAGGCTCATCAACACGTGAGAATGCACAGCCGCTCGTATTAAATTATGTCAAGGGCACACTTGCCATGGCACACAACGGAAACCTCATAAATGCAAAGGAGCTTCGCAAGGAGCTTGAGTATACAGGAGCTATTTTCCAGACCACAATCGATTCTGAGGTTATAGCTTATCATATCGCCAGAGAGCGTCTTAACTCAAAAACAGCGGAGGAGGCGGTCAGACGTGCCTGCCAGAAGCTTAAGGGAGCCTACGCGCTTGTTGTCGAGAGCCCGAGAAAGCTTATTGCAGCCAGAGATCCATTTGGTTTTAAGCCTCTTTGCATAGGAAAGAGAGACAATGCATATATCGTTACATCTGAGACCTGTGCGCTTGATACAATCGGTGCAGAGTTTGTCAGGGATGTAGAGCCGGGAGAGGTTATCACCATCACTCCTGAAAAGGGCATTGAGTCTGATATGACTATGGCACTTGCCCCTGAAAAACAGGCCAGATGCGTGTTTGAATACATTTATTTCGCAAGACCTGACAGCCATATTGACGGAGTAAGCGTGTATGGCAGCCGTATCAAGGCTGGCAGATTCCTTGCAATGGATTCACCGGTTGAGGCTGATATCGTGACAGGAGTACCGGAATCAGGAAATGCCGCTGCTCTTGGTTATTCACTTGAGTCGGGCATTCCATATGGCACAGCATTTGTCAAGAATGGTTATGTCGGCAGGACATTTATCAAACCTAAGCAGTCAAGCCGTGAATCAAGTGTGCAGATAAAGCTCAATGTATTAAAGGAGGCTGTTAAAGGCAAGAGAGTTGTTATGATTGATGATTCAATTGTGCGAGGAACAACCTCAGACAGAATAGTGCGTATGTTAAGAGAGGCGGGTGCCACAGAGGTGCATGTGCGCATCAGTTCACCGCCATTCTTATGGCCTTGCTATTTTGGTACAGATATTCCTGCAAGAGAGCAGCTTATCGCTTACAACAGGACTATTGAGGATATCAGACAGATTATAGGTGCAGATTCTTTAGGCTACCTTGGAATTGACAGACTTCATGAGATGGTAGAGGGACTGCCAATCTGCATGGGCTGTTTCACAGGAAAATATCCGATGGAGCCACCGAAGGATGATATCAGAGGCGAGTATTTTGATAAAGAAATAGACCTCGAGAGAAAAATGCTTAATCGCTAATAAAGGAGAGAATATGAGTACAGACAGATACACAAGTCCTCTTTCTGAGCGCTATGCCAGCAAAGAGATGCAGTATATTTTTTCGCAGGATATGAAATTTACCACTTGGAGAAAGCTCTGGATTGCTCTTGCAGAGACTGAGATGGAGCTTGGGCTTTCACAGGATGGCAAGCCGGTTATCACACAGGAACAGATTGATGAATTAAAGGCACATGTGGATGACATCAATTATGACGTGGCAAAGGAGCGTGAGAAGCTTGTGCGTCACGATGTAATGAGCCATGTCTATGCATATGGACAGCAGTGCCCTAAGGCAGCAGGAATTATACATCTTGGAGCAACCTCATGCTATGTAGGTGACAATACAGATATCATCATCATGAATGAAGCATTAAAGCTTGTTCACAAAAAGCTTATAAGTGTTATTGCAGAGCTTGCAAACTTTGCTGATAAGTATAAGAATCAGCCAACTCTTGCATTTACACATTTCCAGCCGGCACAGCCGACAACAGTTGGAAAGCGTGCCACACTGTGGCTGAATGAGTTTATGCTGGATCTCGAGGATTTAGAGTATGTGCAGGGCACATTAAAGCTCCTTGGCTCAAAGGGCACTACAGGAACACAGGCCAGCTTCCTTGAGCTCTTTAACGGAGACAATGAGACAATAGACAAGATAGATCCAATGATCGCAAAGAAGATGGGCTTTAAGGATTGTTATCCGGTGTCTGGCCAGACATATTCCCGTAAGGTAGATACAAGAGTAGTAAATGTGCTCGCAGGCATCGCTGCATCAGCTACAAAGATGTCAAACGACATCAGACTGCTCCAGCATCTTAAGGAAGTAGAGGAGCCGTTTGAGAAGAATCAGATAGGCTCATCAGCCATGGCATATAAGAGAAATCCTATGAGAAGTGAGAGAATAGCATCTCTTTCAAGATATGTTCTTGCAGATGTAATGAATCCTGCAATTACCTCGGCTACACAGTGGTTTGAGAGAACACTTGACGATTCAGCAAACAAGCGTCTTTCAATACCTGAGGGCTTCCTTGCAATAGACGGAATACTTGACCTCTGCCTCAATGTGGTGGATGGACTGGTAGTATATCCAAAGGTTATTGAAAAGCACTTTATGGCAGAGATACCATTCATGGCAACAGAGAACATCATGATGGATGCTGTAAAGAACGGTGGAAATCGTCAGGAGCTCCATGAGAAGATCAGACAGCTCTCAATGCAGGCAGGAAAGACAGTAAAGGAAGAGGGAAAAGAAAATAACCTCGTAGACTTAATCGCTGCAGATCCTGCATTCGGATTGACAAAAGCTGATATCGAAAAGAACCTTAAGCCTGAGCTTTATGTGGGACGTGCACCTCGTCAGGTAGATGTATATCTGCGTGATGTAGTTAATCCGGTGCTTGAAGCGCATAAGGATGAGAGTGGAGTAAAGGCAGAGATTAACGTATAATATCGAAAGTATAGATAACGGTAATTTGCTTGTGTTAACATATTTATCTAAATGAAAAGCCCTGGCATATAAATCTGTTTCAAGGTTTATATGCCGGGGTTTTATATATCCGTCAAGTATCATTTTCCTCGAAAGCTGTATATCTCATCCCATACCTTTTCGCATGCACTAAGCAAAAGGCATGATAATATCATAATGTATTTTCTTGTAAAATAAAATGGAAAAATGTATAATATTAAAAAATGGTTTAGATTATCAAAAGAAGAGAGCAAAAAAGGAAGGATACTAGTGATGAAAAATTTTTTTAATGAATTCAAAAAGTTTATCAGCAGAGGGAATGTCATGGATATGGCAGTTGGTATCATCATAGGTGGTGCATTTACCAGCATAGTCACATCCTTGGTCAATGACATTATAAACCCTATACTTGGAGTGTTTGGCGGCATGAATTTTGACCAGCTTTCGGTAAAGCTCTTTGGAGAAGCTACATTGTATTATGGAAAGTTTCTTACCGCAGTAGTCAATTTTCTTATCATGGCACTTATCGTATTCTGCATTGTAAAGGCTATGAATGTGGCAGGAGAGAGATTTGGACGCAAAGAGGAAAAAGAACTTGACACAAAGGAGTGTCCATACTGCAAGAGCAAGATTGCCATTGCGGCAACAAGATGCCCAAATTGTACATCAATGATTGGGACAGCAGATGAAAGTGAAAAATAGCGATACATTTATTGCGTGAAACTAATAAAATCCATTGCATAAAGTATGAAAATCTGTTACATACAGTATAAAACTCTTGACTGTGCAATAAAAACGTAGTATATTAGTTCTGTTATTTAGAATTGAAATTAGGAGGTCTTATCGTGGCAACTTTAAAAATTGTTTTATCGGTATTATTTATAATCGTCAGTTTAGTAATTACTATAGTTATTCTTTTCCAGGAGGGTAAGTCAGCAGGACTTGGCACTATTGCCGGAGTTGCTGATACATATTGGGGCAAGAACAAGGGACGTTCAAAGGAAGGACGTCTGGTTAAAGCGACCATTGTATGTGTTGTTCTTTTCTTTATTATTTCAATTGCTTTAAATATGGGAATATGGTAAATACTTAGACTGTCGAGAAATCGGCAGTCTTTTTTATCGCATCAACATCCAGATGATGAAATTCGAGGTTTTCGTTGCATGTTGATGTGATATAAAATCAACATTCATAGGATGAAAATGTCAATGGAGGAAATTTTATTTAAAGCCTGTGCATTTGAAATCAGATGGGGCAACGAAAAGGAGAGATAATGAGCAATATAGATAAATATGAAACACGAAAAAAGATGGTCTATGACTTCATGTGTGATGACATGTATGTTCCGATGAAAATCAAGGAACTTTGCATAGTACTCGGAGTAAAAAAAGAGGACAGACCACAGCTTGAACAGATTCTTTTGGATTTGCAGGCAGAGGGAAGGATAACACTCTCAAAGCGCGGGAAATACTCAAAGTCGGAAATTAAAAAGACAGTCGGCGTATTCACAGCGCATCAAAGGGGATTTGGCTTTGTCACTGTGGAGGGAGAGCCGGATGATATTTTTATCCCTGCAGAGTATGTAAATGGTGCGATGCACATGGACACTGTTGAGATTACAATCTCACCTGTCACAACAGGACGCCGCAAGGAGGGAAAGGTTGTTTCCGTCATAGAGCGAGGCATGAAGCAGGTAGTCTGCACCTATGAGGCAAGTGATAATTTTGGTTTTGCAGTGCCTGACAATACCAGATTTGGCACAGATATTTTTATACCAAAGGAACGCTCAAAGGGTGCTATGTCGGGCCATAAGGTAGTGGTTGAAATCACAAGCTATGGTAAAAAGGGCAAAAAGCCGGAGGGCAAGGTCGTTGAAATAATCGGACATATAGATGACCCGGGTACAGATATTCTTTCTATAGTAAAGGCTTATGATCTGCCTGTGGATTTTTCAGAGAAAATCATGCATCAGGTGCAGAATGTGGCAAAGGATGTGACACCTGCGGATATGGCCGGCAGGATGGATTTACGCGACTGGATGATGGTCACGATAGACGGAGAGGATGCAAAGGATCTTGATGATGCCGTGTCTTTATACATGGATGGCGACAATTATGTACTTGGAGTACACATAGCAGATGTGTCGAATTATGTGCAGGAGCACAGTGCCCTTGATGTGGAGGCACTTAAGAGAGGAACATCGGTTTATCTTGTAGACAGAGTAATTCCGATGCTTCCGAGAGAGCTTTCAAATGGCATATGCTCCTTGAATGAGGGATGTGACAGGCTGGCTCTTTCATGCATTATGACAATAAATAAAAAGGGTGAAGTCATCGATCATAAGATTGCAGAGACAGTCATAAAGACAAACCGCAGGATGACATACACAAATGTAAAAAAGATTCTTGCAGATAAGGATGCCGCTGTGATTGAAGAATATAAGGAGCTTGTGCCTATGTTTGAAAAAATGGCAGAGCTTGCAGCAATTCTACGCAAAAAGAGAATGAAACGAGGTTCTATAGACTTTGACTTTCCGGAGACTAAAGTCGTGCTTGATGAAGATGGTCATCCGATAGATATAAAGCCGTATGACAGAAATGTGGCAACAAAGCTCATTGAGGATTTTATGCTTATAGCAAATGAAACTGTGTCTGAGGATTATTTCTGGCAGGAAATACCTTTTGTATACAGAACACATGACAAGCCGGACTCAGAAAAAATCGCAAAGCTTTCCACATTTATCAATAATTTTGGCTATACGCTTCATATTGGAGCTGATGAGGTACACCCAAAGGAGCTTCAGAAGCTTTTGATGAAGGTGGATGGCACAGATGAAGAATCCCTGATAAGCAGACTGACACTGCGCTCTATGAAACAGGCACGATATACAACAGCATGTACAGGACATTTTGGACTGGCGGCAAATTATTATTGTCACTTTACATCACCAATCCGCAGATATCCTGATTTGCAGATACACCGTATCATCAAGGAAAATATCCGCGGCAGGATGAATGATAACCGTAGGGAGCACTATGAGTCTATACTCGATGCTGTTGCAAAGCAGGCAAGTGAGACCGAACGACGTGCAGAAGAGGCAGAGCGTGAAACAGTCAAGCTTAAAAAATGTGAATACATGTCAAATCATATTGGTGAATGCTTTGAAGGAGTTATATCTGGTGTCACGGAGTGGGGCTTTTTCGTGGAGCTTCCAAATACAGTTGAGGGACTTGTGCGCGTGACAGACCTGACAGATGATTTCTATGAGTTTTACGAGGATACCTATGAGCTAGCCGGTTCAGCCACCAATAAGAGATACAAGCTTGGACAAAAAATCAAGGTTGTTGTGGACAGTACTGACAAAATTATGCGTACAATTGATTTTAAACCGGCGGAATAAT
>OHVJ01000364.1_pt1 | contig 13691 bp, 10 predicted proteins | sample 1579471 | NCBI WGS metagenome assembly OHVJ01 (sample SAMEA3882532, study PRJEB24775) | human gut metagenome | biome: human-associated habitat; feature: intestine environment; material: feces | place: Netherlands | collected 2009/2010 | reverse complement strand
AAGGTTATATACCAACAACTAAAGACGGATGGAAAATCAAAAGCGGTACAGTATCCGTCAAAGCAGACAGATACTATGTGTCAGTTCTTGTAGAAATTCCCAACGTTAAGATTGCTAATAATAGCAATGGTGGTATAGGAATTGACTTGGGTTTAAAAGACTTGGCGATTGTTTCCAATGGTAAAACTTATAAAAATATCAATAAGTCAACAAGAATTAAAAAATTGGAAAAGAAACTGCGTAGAGAACAAAGATGTCTCTCACGAAAATATGAGAACTTAAAGAAAGGAGAGTCCACTCAAAAGAATATACAAAAGCAAAAGCTCAAAGTACAAAGACTTCATCATAAAATAGATAATATCCGTACTGATTATATCAATAAATCAATAGCTGAGATAGTGAAAACCAAGCCATCTTATATAACTATTGAAAATTTGAATGTATCAGGAATGATGAAGAACAGCCATCTTTCAAAAGCTGTTGCGTCACAGAAGTTCTATGAATTTAGAACCAAGCTTAAAGCAAAATGTGATGAAAATGGTATTGAATTAAGAGTCGTAGACAGATGGTATCCATCATCCAAAATATGTCATTGCTGTGGTGCTATCAAGAAAGATTTGAAGCTTTCAGATAGAATATATCGTTGTGATTGTGGTTATGTTGAGGATAGGGATTTCAATGCTGCTCTTAATCTAAGAGATGCTTTAACTTACGAAGTTGCATAATAAACGCAAACGTAAGTATGTACTGCGGGCTATCGCAGGAATTTACGACTGTGGAGTGTACAAGAACTTGTGAGTAGCGTATTGTTTACAATCGCCAAAGCATACACAATGAAGCAGTAAGAAGTATCCGCAAGGACTTTAATTTCTCGATGTGTTTGAGAATATTTAAATACATTTTGAGTGGCAGTTGTTGAAATCTATGTGTAATCTCAGTCAAGGAATAAAAGAACAAGGAATCGAACAAGGACGAAGAGAAGAGAGAATTTCTACATTGGTGACCTTCTTCAAAAATGATGGTACTGTAGCTGCAGCAAAACAAATGCTTAATTCGTCAGATGAAGACATTAAGATTGCTAAGGAACGTCTTTCGATGATTGAAGAGTAAAGATACAAGAAAACACCTCTATTGCAGTGCAATGGAGGTGTTTTTTTGCTATTGCCTAATCAGAAAGAATGTAATAAAAAATTCGCAGATTATTACAATCTGCGAAAATCACCTCTGTTAAAAAACACTAGGAACATAATAAAACTTGAGTCGTTTTATGTCAACTATTGTATCTTTTTTTGTATCTTTTTACAATTTTAATAAAATATTAGGTTGTATTTTATATATTTTTTTGTATTATATGGAGTTAATATTCTTCTTCCTATAAATTATATATACATATATATTTTTTAAGGAGGAAACATACATGTCAAGAAGAGGAACCAACATCAGAAAGAGAGCCGACGGACGCTGGGAGGGGCGCTACTACATAGTAGACACAGCCGGCAGTAAAAAGTGCAAATCGGTATACGGCCACAGCTATAAGGAAGTAACAGAAAGGCTGCTTACAGCAAAAGCTGCTTCACTTAATCAAACAGCAGTCCCAAAGCAGTCCGCTATCACCGTAAAAGAAGTCGCTGAGAAATGGCTTAAAAGTATAGCAACAAACCGGAAGTGCTCTACCATTCAAAAGTATTCTACTATATACAATAAATATATCAAACCGAACTGGGGAGAAAGTGTCATAGATCAGTTAAATCAGAATGAAATACTCAAGCTACTGCCTGAGACAGCCGGTGAGAGCGTTACAAAGAGCATACTTTGTATATTCAATTCTATCCTTGCATATGGAACTGCCACATATGGCACCGGAGAAATTCATCTGTCGTACAGGGTAAAACGTTCATCCGTCACATCCTCAAACAACATAAATACAATCAATACAACAGACCAGCAAAAGCTAACCGAGTATCTTCTTACCGAGCTTGATATCTATAAGCTCGGTATTTTATTGTGCCTTTTTATGGGGCTGCGTTTAGGAGAAATTTGTGCCCTGAAATGGGAAGATATCGACATGATTAGTCGCACTCTGCATGTCAATCGCACAGTGCAGAGACTTCCGGTAGATACGGTACACACATCCGGTTCATCACAAAATAACCACACTGCCACGAGAAAGACTTCTTTATATATAGATTCACCAAAGACTTCAAATTCACTTCGTGAGATTCCTATCCCGGACTTTATATATGACAAGCTGTCAGATTATTATAACACTTCAATGAAAGGTGACTCTTATTTTCTAAAGAAAAATCAGCCTATGGATCCCCGCACTTATCAGAATAGATTTCATATCTATATAAGAGAAGCAGGTATCGGGAATACTCACTTTCATGCATTGCGCCACACCTTTGCCACAAACTGTATCAGCAGTGGGGCTGACGCTAAGAGTGTAAGTGAGATTCTTGGACATTCCAATGTAAATATTACATTGAATCGCTATGTGCATCCAAATCTGGAGACCAAGCGCTCCGCAATCAATTCTATAGTTATCCCATAAATGGTCAGAAAAATGGTCATATTTATATAAAATGCTTATTTTATACATAAGGGAGGTTGGATTTCGCAGATTGTAATAATCTGCGAAATCCAACCTCCCTTTTAATGTAGTGTTTCACCCGGAGGCAGCAAATGAGCATACATCTTTACAAGCACAACGAAGATGCATACAGAGCAGTCGAGACCATGCTGGAGGAAAAGCAGATGGCAGCCGTCATCCATCCGACCGGCACGGGCAAGTCGATGATAGCCTTCAAGCTCGTGGAGCAGCATCCGCACAAGCACTTTCTATGGCTATCGCCAAGTGAGTACATCTACAAGACACAGCTTGAAAACATAGACACACAGTTCTCAAACATAGAATACATGTCATACAGTAGGCTCATGAAGCATGAGGACAGCATAGACACCCTGCGCCCGGACTATATCATACTCGATGAGTTCCACCGCTGTGGAGCCACAGAGTGGGGCAAGAGTGTGAGAAAGCTTCTGGAAGCATATCCGAAGGCAAAGCGCCTGGGACTCTCAGCGACAAACATACGCTATCTGGACAACCAGCGCAATATGGCAGAGGAGCTCTTTGAGGGCAACATAGCCTCAGAGATGACACTCGGAGAAGCAATCGTGAGAGAAATACTTCCGGAGCCTAAATATGTCATAGCCATGTATTCATACAAGAAAGAGCTCGAGCAACTGAAAAAACGAATCGAGGGCTTATCAAACCCGGGACTTGTATCGGAAAACGAAAAGCTCCTAGAACAGCTAAAGCGTGCACTCGAGCAGGCAGACGGCCTCACAGAGGTCTTTGCCAGACAGATGACAAAGCCTGATGGCAAATACATAGTATTCTGCTCAGGCAGAGAGCATATGGATGAGATGAAGGCGCAGGCGGCCGACTGGTTTAGCAAGGTGGACAAAAAGCCACACATATACATAGCGTACTACAACGATACGTCGACCAGCAAAGCCTTTGCCGAATTCAAAAAGGACACAGGAAGCCACTTAAAGCTCCTCTACTGCATAGACATGCTGAACGAGGGCATACATGTGGATGATGTGGACGGAGTAATACTGCTTCGCCCTACAGTGTCACCAATCATCTATCTGCAGCAGATAGGCAGAGCACTGTCAGCAGGAAGCAAAAACCAGCCGGTCATATTTGACCTGGTCAATAACTTCGACAGTCTCTACTGCATAGACTGCCTGAAAAACGAGATGCAGGAAGCATTTTTACTGTATCCGGACACTCACTCGCCAAGAGAGTACTTTGACGACAGGTTCCGCATCATAGATGAGACAAAGGACAGCAGGGAGATATTCATGCGCCTGCAGGAAAATCTGGGAAGTGCCTGGGACACATACTATGAGGCGGCAAAGCAGTGGTATGAGGAAAATGGAAATCTCAAGATACCAAAGAGCTATGTAACTGAGTCAGGACTCACGCTGGGAGCATGGATAAACACCCAGAGGCGTGTGAAGTCAGGCAATATATCCGGAAACCTCACCTGGGAAAAGATACAAAAGCTAAACGACATAGGCATGATATGGGATGTCACGGACTCAAGCTGGCAGGAGGTACTTGAAGAGCTTAAAAGCTATCGCAATACCTACGGCAATCTGGACATCAAGGCCAAATACGTATCGCCTACAGGCTTTAGGCTAGGCTCATGGATCAACAATATGCGCTTCAAGGTAAAAAAGTACGGCATAGAGCAGGCACTCACCGATGAGCAGAGAAAAGCACTCGAGGAGCTTGGCATGATATGGGATCACAACAAGCAGAAGTGGGAAGAGTACTACAGCGCAGCCAAAGCCTACTACAAGGAGTATGGAAACCTCGAAGTACCTGCAAAGTACGTCACAGCAGACGGCATACCGCTTGGACGGTGGCTGTCAAACCAGACCAATAGCCACTCAATGACAGACGAGCAGCTACAGCGCCTGCAGAGCATAGGCTACAGGTCAGAAAGCAAGACCGCTATACAGTGGAACAGAAAGTTTGAGCTTGCGAAAGCATATTACGAGAAAAACGGCAATCTGGACGTGCCGGTATCATATTCCACAGACGGAGTGAAGCTGGGACGCTGGATATCAAATATCAGATGTAAAAGAAAAAACCCGAAGGCCAGCGGCATGGTGCTCGACACAGAGCGCATAGCAAGGCTCGACAGTATAGGGATGAACTGGAAATAGGGTAATCAAGAAATACAGGGAGACACAAAAAATGTACAGAAAGAAAGGAAGAAGCTGGACAAAGCATATAGATTTTATGCTATTAGATGTCCTGTGCATGCAGATAGCATTCATAGTCTCATATATATGTCGCTTTGGACTTAACAATCCATACATAGATAAAGACTACAGGATACTGGCAGTAGCATTCCTGCTCATAGATTTCTTCGTTGAAATAGTATCCGATGCCTTCAAAAATGTATTGAAGCGCGGTTATCTCGATGAGTTCATAGTTACATGTAAGCATGTGGCACTTGTGGAAATAATAACAACCTTCTTCCTGTTTACCACACAGATGGGTGAGATATATTCGCGTATGTCTTACTACATCATGATTCCAATATATATTCTCGTGTCGTACTTAGGAAGAATGGTGTTAAAGAAAATAATTAAAAAAAGAGGCTTTGCTTCATCAAAAGAATCACTCTTTGTCATAGCACCGGAAAAGCTCCTTAGGGAGACGCTTCAGGGACTAAAGGAAAATGGCTTTGGATATACACAGATAGTGGCAGCGGCAACAGATGCCGACCTGAAGGGCAAAACAATATGTGAAATACCAATAGTTGCAAATCGCGACAGGATAGTGGACTACGCCTGTGAGGAATGGGTGGATGAGGTGCTTATCCCACCATGTGCGGAGAGCGAATATCCATATGAAATGGCAGACATATTCCTTGAGATGGGCATAGCTGTTCACAGAGGTATCACCAAAAACAAGGTCATGGCAGGCAGCTTTAATCAGATAGAAAAAATAGGTGACTACACAGTTATCACAGCCAGCATGAACTATGCGAGCACCAAACAGCTTCTTGCAAAAAGAGGCATGGACATACTCGGAGGGCTGGTCGGATGCATCATCACCTTGATAGTGACGATATTTGTGGGACCGGCAATATATATCGCATCACCCGGACCGATCTTTTTCGCACAGGAGCGAATCGGCAGAAACGGCAGAAAGTTCAAGATGTACAAATTCAGAAGCATGTACATGGATGCCGAGGAGCGGAAGAAGGAGCTCATGTCACAAAACAAGGTGAGCGACGGAATGATGTTCAAGATGGACTTCGACCCGAGAATCATAGGCAATAAGATACTGCCGGATGGAACAAAGAAAACCGGCATAGGACAGTTTATCAGGAAGACATCAATAGATGAGCTGCCACAGTTTTGGAACATCCTCAAAGGAGATATGAGCCTGGTGGGAACACGACCACCAACACTCGATGAGTGGGATAAGTATGAACCACACCACAGAGCCAGAATGTCATTCAGACCGGGGCTGACCGGGCTGTGGCAGGTGAGTGGCAGGAGCAATATCACGGACTTTGAAGAAGTTGTGAGATTGGATACCCAGTATATTGGGGAGTGGAGTGTGAAGAATGATATAAGAATTATTTTTCAAACTATTATAAGTGTGATGAAGGATGAGGGAGCAGTATAGGGAAGAGTTGCATTAGATAGGCATGTTAAAACGTAAGAACTAGGAGAGAATTTTTAAAATGAAAAATGTAAGAATTGCAGTTGCTGGAACAGGCTATGTGGGTTTGTCAATTGCCACATTGCTTTCTCAGCACCATCAGGTAACCGCAGTTGATATTGTTCCGGAGAAAGTTGAGCTGATCAACAATCGAAAGTCTCCGATTCAGGATGATTATATTGAAAAATACCTTGCAGGGAAAGAATTGAACCTGACCGCAACGCTGGATGCAAAGGCTGCATACTCCGATGCGGACTTTGTTGTAATCGCCGCACCTACCAACTACGATAGCCACACCCAGCATTTTGACACATCTGCGGTCGAAGCTGTGATCAAGCTGGTCATGGAATATAACCCGAACGCCATCATGGTCATCAAGTCCACAATCCCTGTGGGCTACACCGCAAGCGTACGTGAAAAATTCAACAGTAAGAACATCATCTTCAGCCCGGAATTTTTAAGAGAAAGCAAAGCACTGTACGATAATCTTTATCCTTCTCGTATCATCGTTGGCACTGATCTGAACGATGAGCGTCTGGTTGAGGCGGCACACGAGTTTGCTGGTTTGCTGCAGGAAGGCGCTATCAAGGAGAACATCGACACCCTGTTCATGGGCTTCACCGAGGCAGAGGCAGTCAAATTGTTTGCCAATACATATCTGGCCCTGCGCGTGGCTTATTTCAATGAACTGGACACCTATGCAGAGAGCAAGGGGCTGAACACTCAGCAGATTATCGATGGGGTATGCCTTGACCCTCGTATTGGTAGTCACTACAACAATCCGTCCTTTGGCTACGGCGGATACTGCCTGCCGAAAGATACTAAGCAGCTGCTGGCTAACTATGCAGATGTGCCGGAGAACTTGATCGAGGCTATTGTCGAGAGTAACAGAACTCGTAAAGATTTCATCGCTGACCGCGTCCTAAAGCTGGCTGGTTATTATGGTTATGACGAGGATAACGAGTACGATAAGGAACAGGAAAAATCTGTGACCATCGGTGTGTACCGCCTGACCATGAAGAGCAACAGCGATAACTTCCGTCAGAGTTCTATTCAGGGTGTCATGAAGCGTATCAAGGCCAAGGGTGCAACGGTTGTGATTTATGAGCCGACTCTGAAAGATGGTGAGACATTCTTCGGATCAGTAGTGGTTAATGATCTGGATAAGTTCAAGAAAATGAGCCACGCCATCATCGCAAACCGCTATGACAAGTGTCTGGATGATGTGAAGGATAAAGTTTACACGAGAGATATTTTCCAGCGAGATTGATAGAGGTTATATAGGATTAAGATAGGGAGAAAGTTATATATGTACGATTATTTAGTAGTAGGTTCTGGTCTTTACGGGGCGATTTTTGCCCATGAGGCGAAGAATCATGGAAAATCTGTTTTGGTAGTGGACAAGCGTCCGAATATTGCGGGTAACATTTATACAGAAAGTGTTGAGGGCATCAACGTTCACAAATACGGCGCTCACATTTTCCATACCAACAATAAAAAGGTTTGGAGTTATATCACACAATTTGCAGAATTCAACCGCTTTACCAACAGCCCCGTGGCTAATTACAAGGGTGAATTGTATTCGTTACCGTTCAACATGTATACCTTTAACAAGATGTGGGGTGTTGTGACACCGGAAGAGGCTGCCGCCAAGATTGAGGAGCAGCGCAAGGAGATTACTGGCGAGCCACAGAATCTTGAAGAGCAGGCCATTTCACTTGTGGGTCGTGATATCTATGAGAAACTTATCAAAGGCTACACTGAAAAGCAGTGGGGGCGCGATTGTAAAGAGTTGCCATCTTTTATTATTAAGCGCCTTCCAGTTCGTCTGACTTTTGATAACAACTATTTCAATGCACTTTATCAGGGTATTCCTGTTGGTGGTTATACGAAGATGATTGCAAATCTGCTGGATGGTGTTGAGGTTCGTTTGAACACAGACTATCTGGAGAACAAGGCCGAGTTGGATGCATTGGCCGATAAGGTTGTGTACACTGGACCGATTGATGCTTATTTTGATTATAAGTTGGGTACGTTGGAATATCGTTCGGTTCGCTTTGAAACGGAAACATTGGACAAGCCTAATTTCCAGGGCAACGCAGCAGTGAACTATACCGACCGCGAAACTCCGTGGACTCGGATTATTGAACACAAATGGTTTGAATTTGGCAAGGATGAAAATGAAAACGATCTGCCAAAAACAATCATCAGCCGTGAGTATAGTAGCGAGTGGAAACCGGGAGATGAGCCGTATTATCCGGTTAATGATGCTAAGAATAGCTTGCTTTATTCTGAATATAAGAAGCTGGCAGACGCAGAAGAAAAAGTAATCTTCGGCGGTCGTCTTGGTGAGTATAAGTACTATGATATGGATCAGGTAATTGCAGCTGTATTGGATAAATGTGCGAAGGAACTGGGAGAGTAAAAATGGCAAAGAAAAAGATTTTAATGGTCTGTGAAGCTTTTGGAGGTGGCGTATTTACTTACGTATCTCAGCTCTGCAACGATATGGTGGATGAATTTGATATTTATCTTGCATATTCCCTCAGACCGCAGACACCTAAGAATTACAAAGATTTTCTGGATCAGAGAGTACATCTGATTGAAATGAAAAATGTTGGAGTCAAGGGTTTGACCAACTTTAAGAGTGATATTGCGGCAATTAAGGAACTGCGTCAGATTGAAAAAGAAATTCAGCCAGATGTGATTCATTTACATTCCTCTGTTGCAGGTGGCTTAGGTAGACTGGCTTATAAAGAAAAGAATAATACTGTTGTGTATACGCCTCATGGATATGCACATATTCTTATGGGACCGGGGAAGAAGAGCAAAGTCTACAAGTTTGCTGAAAAGGTTCTCGGAAATCGAGCACTTACACTTACCTGTTGCGAAAGTGAAGATGAAGAAGCAAAGAAATTCTCCAAGAGAACAGCCCATGTTGAAACGGGTGTGAATCTCTCAGATCTTTCTGCATCCCTTGATGGTATTAAGTCTGTAAAAAATGATAAATTCACGGTCTTTACGCTTGGCCGTGCCTGCGTTCAGAAACAGCCGCAGCTTTTTAATAGAATTGCTGAGCTGGTACCAGATGCAAGATTTATCTGGATTGGTAACGGAGAACTTGAAAGTGAGTTAACTGCTCCCAATATTGAAGTGACAGGATGGAAACCTCGTAAGGAAGCTTTGGCAATGGCCAAAGGTGCAGATGCATTTATTTTGTGCAGTCTTGGTGAAGCCATTGCGATGAGCCTTATTGAGAATATGTACATTAAAAAGCTGATTCTCGTTAGCAATACAATGGGAAATAAGAGTGTTATCAATGATGGCATTAATGGGTATGTATGTGATAAGGCGGAGGAGTATGCTGAACATATAAAAGCGGCTATGAAGGAATTTCCAAAAGAACTTGCAGAAAGAGCCTATCAGGATGTCCTTGAGATTTATAACACCGAAGCTATGAAGAAAAAATATATCGCATTCTATAATAATGTTATTGCGGGAAAGTATAGAAGGTAAGAAAATGACTCCATTTTTGAGTATTATAATACCTATTTACAAAATCAAAGAAGAGTATCTACGAGCATGCTTTGACAGTTTGTTAAAGCAAGATAATGATAATTTTCAGATTATTGCCGTTGACGATGGTTCCCCAGATTGTAGCGGTGAAATATGTGATGAATATGCTAAGAAAGATAACAGAATTATTGTAATTCACCAAAAAAATGCAGGAGTATCTGTTGCAAGAAATAATGGTATTAAAGAGGCAAAAACTGAATGGATAACATTTGTTGATCCAGATGATTGGGTTGAACCCACGCACGTTTCAACGCTGTATAATGCGCAGAAGAAAAATAGAGATATGGATATATTTCTATTTGACTATATTCAGGAATTTGATGGGAAAACAATTGTTAAGCATTTGAAAAGTGATAGCGGAATTCTTGATGAAGAATGGGTTCATAATTTAAGAATTGCGCCATTTAACTTTCTTGTTGTTAATGGAAAACCATATGAGTATGAGACGAATGTTATCTGGAACAAAATGTATCGTACATCCTTGCTAAAAGATAACGATATGTGGTTTGTTCCAAAGGCAAGAAAAGGTCAAGATGTGATTTTTAATGCAGAATGTTTGCAATTGACGGATAAGTACTTTTATATCCATAAAGCATTGTATCATTATCGGTATTTGCAAGAATCGGTGACCAACAGATTTAATGAAAAAGCGCAATACTATAACGAAGTAGCTTTTGAAAATTACGAAAGAATTATAAATAAGTTCTTATTGTCTGAAGAATACTGGAATGCTTATTACGCACGGGTGGTTACAAGATTGTACTCGTGTATGAGACTATACTATTTTCATCCAGATAATAAGAAAGATAAAAATACAACATATACAGAGTTGGATGATACGCTAGATAAATATCCATATTGTGATGCTTTGAAAAAGGCTGATGGTTCTTGCTTGACTAAATCTCAGAAAGTTTTTGTATATTTTCTGAAAAAGAGAAATTATGGAATGCTGAAATTCTTAGTTGATGGGAGAATTTGGCTGAAAAATATAAAGGGTGCGAGACTTAAGTAGGAAGAGAGTATGTTATGGCGATAAGAGTGTTGATTCAAATGCGTGATCTTAGAGTGGGAAATGGAATTGCAGCCTGCATTATGAACTACTATGAATACACAGTAAAGCATGGGTACCAAATAGATTTTCTTTTGAACAGAAATATTGATTCACCATATGCTGAAACGGTAAAGAAAAATGGTAGTAATATTTATACGCTCCCATTTGATACTAATAAACCAAATAAGGAAAATTGGAGCTATATAAAAAAGATTATTGATAGAAGATATGATATTCTTCATGTAAATTTAAGTGGATTAAACGCATTAGAAGCTCTTAAAGCTGCTAAAGAGTGTGGTGTAAAAATAAGAATCTATCATGCTCATAATCCAAAAGAAACATCGTCGTTAAAAGCAAGGATCAGATCTTTTGTTTATGAAATTCCAAGTGTTTGGTTGGCCAATCGATATGCAGCCTGCTCAAGTTATGCAGGAGATTCTCTCTTTGGAAAAAAAACATATTTAGTTATAAAAAATCCTATTGATACAAGATCTTTTATTTATGATGAGACCGCTAGAAAAAGGCTGAGAGAGACGCTCGAAATAGAAGATAAATTTGTTGTAGGTGTTGTAGGCCGATTAACAGAACAAAAAAATCCTTTTTTCATTATAGATATTTTTGAGAAGATAAAAAAACATGTAGATAATGCCTACTTGATTTGGGCAGGAGAAGGCAATTTGAAAACTGCCGTCGAAAAATATGTAAAACGTAAGAATTTGATGTCATCCGTAAAATTGCTCGGAATACGGGATGATGTTAATAAATTGTATTCTGCAATGGATGTCTTTTTATTACCATCTAAATTTGAAGGGTTTGGTATTGTTTTCGTTGAAGCACAGATGTCAGGTCTACAATGTTATGGGTCTGATAAGGTTCCGATTGATGTTCAGGTAAGTGACAATATGCATAGAATACCGCTTAATAAATCTGCGAGTGAGTGGTGCAATGAAATTATTAAAAATAATGGTTGTGTAAAGTCAAAACGAGAATCTCTTGCAGGGACTGGATTTGAGGTTGAAGGATTAGTAGAATCTCTTGTGAAATTATATAAATGCTGATCCGAGCTAATAGGAGATAAGGATGACAGTTTATATTGTTTTGATGTTACTAGCATTGGCTGGGTATGCGTTTAGTGCTAATGCAAGTGAAATAAATAGAAAACGCTATTTGTGTTTGGTTTTTAGCGCAATTGTAATAGTTGCGATGCTGAGAAGTGATCAAATTGGAATTGATTTGAGTCATTATTATAATAAGTATTATCCATTATTTAAAAACGTATCTTGGGATAAGCTTCAAAGTGTTACGATAAGCGGAGATTGGGAACTTGGATTCTGTGCATTTTGTAAAATAATAGGTCAGATTTCAACAAGTACACAGTGTTTTGTGATTTTTACAAGTTTGTTCTCAATAATTCCATACGCACATTTTATATATAGAAATTCAGATGATGTTGTGTTTTCTACAGTGTTTTTTTTGGGTTATCATATATTTATGATGAGCATGAATGTAATTCGTCAAGCGATGGCTGTAGGAGTTATTCTACTGGGATTAGAAGCGTTAAAGCGAAAACAGTATGTGAAATTTGCAATCTATGTTGTAATAGCGACATTCTTCCACACATCTGCAATCATTGCACTACTTTTTATCTTATGTGATATATTAACATTCAAAAAAAATACTGTTTACATTTTGACGATTGTGACAGTTGGATTCAGTCTCGTTTATAGATTTTTATTTGAAAAAATTATAAGTATTTCATCGCTTTCTAATTTGTATGGTTTATATAGTGCATCAGGGGCGGGTGATTCAGGCGGATATATAACGTTTCATACACTTGGAATGTTCGCCATCGCAGCCATTATTTTTGTATATTGTAGTGCTGTATATAATTGCGATGTTATTTCATGTCGACCGTATCGTTGTGGAAAATATGGAAGAACTACATTTTCGATAAAAGGGGGTGTTATAAAAATGCACAGAGTAACGCCAGATACTACGGTATACTGGAGTGAAAGTATGCTGATGTATTCTGTTTATCTTGCAGTATTATTTAGATTCAGTGCATTTATCATTAATGTTACAGCACGATTTTCGTTGTATTTTATACCATTTTTAATGATAGCATTTCCACACGCCCTTAATAAGGTACAAAATCAGAATAACCGTAAGTTAATGAAAATAGGAATGATTACAGCCATTATATTTTTTTTCCTGTATTTGGGATTTACGAGAGCAGGAGCAATGTGGGGAACGGTTCCGTATAGATTTTTTTGGAGTAAAGTTTAATGAATAGAAATAGTATTTTGATTGTAGCAGCTAGGTATAGCAATAACTTGGGTGATGATGTTATTTATGATACAGTATCCGAAGCTTGTAAAATTGCAAGAGGAGTAGAGCCTTTTGGGTTGTCCATTTCGGGAAAGAAAGGCTATACAGAAAACGATTTCGTGGAATCATCTAACAAAAATTTAAAGATTGTCGTGAAGGAATATTTAAAAGCTACGCCGCTATTTTCTGTATATGTTGAGAAAAAAGGGGCAATGCGATTAAAAGAAAATCTTGATAAATTGAATTGGGATAAATTTGACACTATTGTATTCGCAGGAGGCCAGCTATTTATGGACTATTTTGTTCATTGGATAGCGATTATTGTTTCATATGCAGAAAAGTACAATAAAAAGGTTGTGTTCAACTGTTGCGGGATGGGGAAACTTTCATCAAAATCTGTAAAATTACTATGTAAAGTGTTTCAGTCTGATAGCATTTATAGCATTACTATTAGGGATGGCGTGAAACAATTTAAGT
>OHVJ01000356.1_pt1 | contig 14043 bp, 10 predicted proteins | sample 1579471 | NCBI WGS metagenome assembly OHVJ01 (sample SAMEA3882532, study PRJEB24775) | human gut metagenome | biome: human-associated habitat; feature: intestine environment; material: feces | place: Netherlands | collected 2009/2010 | reverse complement strand
TACACTCATAAAGGCGATACTCGGCGAGATACCTCACACCGGTACGATTGAGTTCAAAGATACTAAGGACGGACATATGGCTAAGCTTAAAATCGGCTATGTGCCGCAGTCTGTCAATATCGAGAAAAATACACCTGTCAGCGTGTATGACCTTATAGCAAGCTATCAGTACAATTATCCTGTTTTTCTGCCAAAGAGCAAAAAGATAGAGGCAAAGATAAGGGAGACACTCGAGGTATTTGAGGCTGAGGAGCTCATCGACAAGCAGGTGTGCAACCTCTCGGGAGGACAGCTGCAGAGAGTGCTTCTTTCCATGGCAATCATGGACGAGCCGAACCTGCTGCTGTTGGATGAGCCGGTGTCCGGAATAGACCAAAACGGCATGGAGCTTTTCTATAAAACCATGGATTATTTAAAGACTCACTATGACCTTGCAATCATACTGATATCGCACGATTTGGACTATGTGGCAAAGTACGCAGACCATGTTGTACTGCTTGATAAGACCGTTGCAAAGCAGGGAACTGTGAAGGAAGTCTTCGAGAGCAAAGAATTTGAGAGAATTTTTTACACAGGAGAGGAATCCTGGGTGAGAGAGGAGGAGCACAAATGAATATAACCTCCTGGCTTCAATATGATTTCATGAGAAATGCCCTTATTGCTGTGCTCATCATCACACCGCTTTTTGGCATAATGGGAACCATGATTGTAAACAAAAAGATGGCATACTTTTCAGATGCACTCGGACATTCAGCACTTACCGGAATTGCTGTCGGAGTGGTATGCGGCATGGCAGACACCTCGCTTGCCATGGTGATATTTGCAATAGTGTTTGCACTTCTTTTAAATAAGATAGGCAGTCTGAACACTGCATCGACAGATACCATTATATCGGTATTTTCATCGTGCTCCGTGGCGATAGGTCTTGCGATACTGTCAAAAGGCGGCAATTTCAGCAAATACTCAAGTATACTGGTGGGCGATGTGCTAAGCATCACAAAGACTGAGATAGTTTATCTAATCGTGATTTTTTTGGTCACGATAGTGTTCTGGGTGTTTTGCTTCAATAAGCTCAACGCCATATGTATACACAGAAGCGTGGCAAAAAGCAAGGGTATCCATGTGCGTCTTCTGGATAATCTGTTTGCGGTGCTTGTAGCACTCATAGTTATGCTATCCATCAAGTGGATAGGTATACTTATAATAAATGCTCTGCTTATATTACCAGCGGCTTCATCAAGGAATATTTCGGAAAATATGCGTGAGTATCATTTCTTTTCAGTGCTATTTTCAGTTTTTTCAGGAATAGTCGGTCTTGCTGTGTCATACTACACCAATGTGGCAACAGGTCCGATGATAGTGATTATTGCATCGGTAATATATTTTTCGACATTTATATTTGGCAGAAAATTGAAAAAATAACGGCAAGGGCTATAAGAAACAGAATATGATATATTAGAGGGACTGCGCGCAACGTGCAGTCCCTTTTTAGGTTAATTTGACTGATGAGATGTAAAAATTAACAATTAAATGAGAATATTTAAATTTGCTCTTTTTGGCAGGGTGTGTTATAATCCTTGTATACAAAAAACAGAGGTAATACAATATGGGTAGTAATAACGATATTTCATTAAAAGCATTAGCCAAGATTAACCTGGGGCTGGATGTGGTGAGGCGCAGAGAGGACGGATATCATGAGGTCCGCATGATTATGCAGACCATTCAGCTGTATGACAGGCTCGATATCAAAAGGACACAGGAGCCCGGCATACAGATACAGACCAATCTGTCTTTTCTCCCTGTAAACGAGAACAATCTCATATACAAGGCTGCAAAGCTTCTGATGGATGAGTTTTCTATAACTGACGGTGTATCAGTGAAGCTGGACAAGCGTATTCCTGTTGCAGCAGGGATGGCGGGGGGCAGTACTGATGCGGCAGCCATGCTTATAGGTGTAAACAGGCTTTTTTCACTGGGACTGACAAAGAGACAGCTTATGGAAAGAGGTGTGCAGATAGGTGCGGATGTACCATACTGTATTATGAGAGGTACGGCGCTGGCCGAGGGCATAGGAGAGGCGCTTAGTCCTCTTCCTCCAATGGTAAAGTGTCCGGTGCTTATTGCAAAGCCGTCCATCTCGGTATCCACAAAATTTGTGTATCAGAATCTGAAGCTTGATGATACGACTTTTCATCCGGATATAGACCGCCTGATAGATGATATAAAGGCTAAGAATCTGCATGATATCGCAGCGCATATGGGAAATGTCTTAGAGACTGTGACCATACCAAATTATCCGGTGATAGATGAGATAAAGAAGCATATGCTTTCAAATGGCGCGTTAGGAGCCATGATGAGCGGTAGTGGTCCGACGGTTTTTGGTCTGTTTGACAATGAAGATACTGCAAAGAAAGCGTACAAAGCCATGAGAAGCTCACATCTTGCCAGACAGGTGTATCTGACATCTATATACAATAATCGCAAATAACGTGATATCCGGATAGCACAGCGGGTGCTTTATAGTTACTTTTTTCTTATATGTGAGAATGATAATACAAGAGATAGGAGAAGTTTGATGACTGATAATTTAACTTTAAATATGGATGCATATCTGCCACTTCGTGATGTGGTGTTTAATACACTTCGTGAGGCAATTTTAAAGGGTGAGCTCAAGCCGGGAGAGAGACTTATGGAGTTGCAGCTTGCGTCAAAGCTTGGAGTCAGCCGTACACCTATACGTGAAGCAATCAGAATGCTTGAGCAGGAGGGGCTTGCAGTCACAATGCCGAGAAAGGGCGCAGAGGTTGCCAAGATGACTCTCAAGGATATGGAGGATGTGCTTGAAGTGAGAGAGGCTCTCGATGAGCTTGCAGCCAAAATAGCCTGTAAGAAAATCAGTGATGATGAGCTTGCGAATCTAAAAACCATAAAGGACGAGTTCAAGAGGAGCATGGACTCGGGAGATGTGAAAAAGATAGCTGAGGAGGATGTGAAGTTTCACGATGCTATCTATGAGGCGACCAACAATGCGAAGCTTGTATCTATGATGAACAATATCCGCGAGCAGATGTATCGCTACAGAGTGGAATATTTGAAGGACCCAAAGAATTATCCGATGCTTGTGAAGGAGCATGATGCCATCTACAGGGCGCTTGAGGCAAGAAATATGGAGCTTGTGACTACAGAAATGCATACGCATGTGGCTAACCAGGCGGTTGCTGTGAAGGCTGTGATACAAAAGCAGGATGAAGAGAAGAAATAAAACAGAAATAAAACAAGATTATAGCAGACAAAGATAATAAAATACAAAATAATATAACAAACCAAGGGCTGCCGGTCGCACTGATGTGTGAACGGTGGCCTTTTTTAGTGGCTTAGTTAGTAGCTTAGATAATAGCAAAAAATAAGTAATCAGGGATATTTGTAGGAATGTATGGTCATACTATATCAGGGATTTTAAATCTGACGGGATTTATTGGGTATATAGGAGAGTTAAAGATGACCACAAACATAGATGAGAACATAAAAAGCTTCAGGCAGATATATTCTGATTGCTCAGATATCAAGATGCAGGAGATGTATCTGGGGCGTGATGCCTCAATAAAGTGTTTTGTTGCTTATATTGAGGTGACATGTGCAGGCTCAGGTATCAATAACAGTGCATTTGGACGATTTACCTCATACCTTGAGGGGATAGAACGGGATCAGGTTAAGGAAGTACTTGACAAAAATCAGGCAGCTCTATCTGAATTTGCACATCTGCACACGGTTAATGAGGCGGCCCAGATGATGCTGACAGGAGACGTGATTTTTTTTGTGGATGGTTATCCGGATGCTTTCAAGCTTCCTGATAAGGGATATCCTGCCATGTCAATTCAGGAGATTGATTCGGAAAAGGTCATAAGAGGCTCCAATGAGGGTTTTGCTGATTCCATAAAGATAAATACAGCGCTTATCAGGCGCAGGTTAAGGAGCACACGCTTAAAGTGTAAAGAGGTGAAAAAGGGACTTCGAGGACACAGCAATGTGGACATACTATATGTGAGAGACCTCGTAAAACCGGGGCTTGTAGAGGATGTGGAAAGAAATCTGGACAGCTATGTAATAGACCATGTGGGTGATTCGGGAGTCATTGAACAGTTTGCTGAGGTGAAATGGTATTCGCCGTTTCCACAGCTTCAGACCACAAAGCGGCCGGATGTGGCGGTAAATGCGCTCCTAGAAGGGCGGGTGGTGGTGCTGTGCGATAATTCACCGATAGCGATAATATTGCCAACCACCATGAACAATTTTTTAAAAACCGCAGATGATTACTATAACAGAACGATAGCGGCAAGCTTTGCCAGACTGATAAGGTACGTGGCTGCCTTCATGTCATTTACATTGCCGGGGCTTTATCTGGCGGTCACAAATTTTCATACACAGATACTGCCGACACCTCTCATACTGGCGTTTTATGAAGCCAGACTCGGCTGCCCGTTTCCGCAGCTCATAGAGGTACTAATGATGGAGCTGTCCTTTGAGCTGCTTCGTGAAGCCGGCATAAGACTTCCCGGAGCAATGGGAAACACGATAGGCATAGTCGGAGGCCTCATAATCGGACAGGCAGCAGTGGATGCAAATTTAGTAAGCCCTATAGTGGTCATTCTTGTTGCATTCACCGCACTTTGTTCGTTTGCCATACCGAGTGAGGAGTTTGCATTTTCATTTAGGATACTCAAATTCGCTGTAATAATGATGTCGGCATGGCTTGGATATTTTGGATTTTTAATAAGTCTGATGGTGATACTTTTGCATCTCGCAAAGCTCAAAAGCTGTGGTTACCCATACATGATGCCATTTGTGGGCAGCGAGCTGACAGGCGGCGAGGATGAAAAGGACAGTATCATACGATTTCCGCTTCGCAGACTATGGAGGCGGCCTGTATTTGCAAGAGAAAAGGAGTGCAGAAAGCTGAAAGGAAATAAGGATGACTAAAAATATGAGCACAAGCTACACATTTGCACAAAATGAAAGCATATCGCCCCGCCAGCTATACAGGCTATACGTCTTTAATCTGCTTGGAGTCGGCACACTGGTGCTTCCAAACAATCTGGCAAAGCTTGGAGAGTATGCTTTTATCTCAATCGCACTCGGAGTTTTCATGGCATGGCTATTCATGTGGATAGTAAGCGAGGTGCGTGAACGCAGGAAAACAATATATGACAGAAGCATTGATAAAACAAAATATGCGAAAATATTAATTTATGATTTAATTATTGCGATATACGAGCTGTCACAGGCCGCATTTCTTGCATGGATATTTGTAAAGCTGATACGTGACAGCCTTATACCGGATGAGTCATTTACAGTTGTACTCCTTGTGATAATGGCGGTATGCGCTTATGCGCTAAGTGGCGGAGTGGAGTGCCGGGCAAGGGTATACGAGGTAGTATTTTTCTTTGTGCTGATACCGCTTGCTGCTATGCTTTTGTTTGCGCTATCGGATGTGAGATTAGACTATCTGATGATTAAGGACAGAGTCGGTGTGGACTTTGGTATAGCGGATATATTTGCGGGCGCATACTATGTGTTTGCAGCATCCATTTCCGTGTTCAATATACTGTTTGTAAGGGCACGCACTGCCTCACAGATACGAGGGAGTGTGAGTAAAGCAATACTCACATATGCAGGCATTCTTTTTTTATTGTATGCAGTATTGCTTGGAAACTTCGGAAAATATTCACTGTCGGAAATAGAGTTTCCGGCTGTTGTACTGATGAGTGATGTGCAGATAAAAGGCAGCTTCTTCAAGAGGGCAGATGCACTGATGCTGTCGGTGTGGTTTTTCACGCTGTTTTCAGTACTCAATATGAGCCTTTATTATGCGGTTTTAAGATGTGAGAATTTTGCTGAAAATACGGGAAAAATTATATTTACATTTAATAAAAACCGGCATTCCTGCAGCAATAAGCAATTTGGCTCTGACAGACAGAAAAGCCATGACAAGGAAAAGAGCACTATGAGAAGCTGGTGCATCATTTTTGTCATAGCAGTCACAGTGACCTTAGCATATATTCTTGAAAGTGGAGATGAAATCGTGAAAAAATATCTTGGATTTTTATTGTGCATAGCGATACCGGTCATAGTAGTGCTGACGATAGGTCTCATGCTCACCGGCTGCAGTGCAGTGGAGCTTGAGGAGCGCTGTTTTCCGACACTTGCGGCGGTCGATATTGTAGATGTAGTTAGCCACAGAGATGTTTCGACAAATGAAAATAGCGGATATATAGAGTTTTATTATAACATGGACAAATCCTACGAACCGGAATATGCAGATGATATCAAAACAGCAGTGGACAGCTTCGAGGATCGGCTGTCACAAAAAGCCGATACCAATCATTTGAAGGTGATTTTAATAGGAAAAACACTTAGAAAAGATAAAGCAGCTTATTCAGATTTCATGGAATATTGCAAGACATCAAAAAAATTTCCGAGAAACACATATGTGTGCATAGCAGATGATATAAATGATATCTTTGATAACATGGGTGATTATTATGAGCAGAAAATAAATAAGGAGAATCATGAGGATGGTGAACCGATAATTACACTTGGCACCTTGCTGGATGACTATACGAATGAAATTCATGAAACCCGGTAAAATTTTCAAAAAGGATGAATAAGCTCGTCAAATAAGGCAATACTTGTTTACATGAGAAAGAAAATAATAATAACAACCATAGCAATAATATCCCTTACGGCAGTGATAGCTGCAAAAAATCATACACCTGCCGCAAACACCAATAGTATAGCGTGTACAGCCGACATGCAAAAATCCATCGCCGACAAAATCCTGCGTTTCCACGTGCTGGCAAACAGCGACAGCGAAGCAGACCAGAATGTGAAAAAGCAGGTGCGCGATGCAGTAGGGGCTTACATAGAGCCATATCTGCTGGAGTGCGAAAATATCGAAGAAACCAGAGCCACCGTAAATGACCATATGGACGAAATAATAGCGGTATCAAAGGAGACGCTTGCAGCAAACGGTTTTACATATGGCGCATCGGCAGAGATTACACACACCGATTTCCCGGAAAAGACGTATGGAGACTATACATTTCCTGAGGGAAATTACGAGGCGCTTGAAATAACACTGGGCGATGGAGCCGGTCATAACTGGTGGTGCGTGCTGTATCCAAACATGTGCTTTAGGGGCAGTGTGTACGAGGTGGTGGAGGACGAAGCAAAGGAAAATCTTAAGGAGGTACTCACTCCGGACGAGTATGAGAGCATATTTGACAGTGGAAAATATGAAATAAAACTAAAAATCCTTGATATTTTCAGATAAAACAGTTAGTATATTCATGCTGAAAAAATATATTAAAAGAAAATATGTGATGAGAAATTATTTAAGCGTGAATTAATTTAGATATGCAAGAGGATAAGGAGAAAGAAATGACAAAGGATGTAGTAGTATCATTAAAGGGCTTACAGCTCGCACCGGACCAGCAGTCGGATGCGGTAGAGGTGATTGCCCCGGGAGAGTATTATATAAGAAATAACAAGCACTATGTGCTTTTTGAGGAGATAATGGAGGGTGAGACCCAGACACTCAAAAATATGCTTAAATTCAATGAAAATTATCTTGAGTTCACCCGCAAGGGACCTATGAGTGTACATATGATATTTGAGAAGGGAAAGAAAAACCTGACATATTATTATACACCGTTTGGAAGTATCCAGATAGGTATTGATGCCACAAGCATAGAGGTAAAGGAGACTGAGGACGAGATAAGGGCAGAGGTAAAGTATGCACTTGATGTCAACTATGAATTTGTAGGCGACTGTCACATCAATATAGCTGTGAAGAAAAAAGGAGCAGCAGTCAAAATTGCATAAAAGTCTGCCAAGCCTATGGGGTAAAAAATATATAAAGCATATATGGATAGAGCATATAAAAAACAGAGCATGTGAGGATGAAAGCCATCCCACATGCTCTGTTTATGTACATGAAAATTAAATCATGATATTATTTCTGCTTGGCCTTTTTGGCAGCCGCTTTAGCAGCTTTTCTTTCAGCCTTTGCAGCCTCCTCAGCCTTGAGCTGTTCGTTGGCCTTGCTGTAGTTTTCTGCCATTCTTGCACGGAAGCCTTTTTTCTTCTTAGGCTTCTCAAGAGGTCCTCTGATACCGCGGACAGCTGTGATGTAGATACCGCTGACAGAAGCCTTAACCTCTTTCTTTAAAGGAATCTCATCAAAGATCTGCTCGTCTGCGATAAGAGTCATGACTCTTGGTCCGACCTTGGCCTTGACTACAGGCAGCTTTGAGCGGCGCATAAGCTTTGGTGTCTGCTCAATAATCTGCTGTGGGAGACCGGCATCCTTTAGCTTCATACGCTTTTTGTCAATGATTAGCATATTGACAGTCTGTGATGCTGCAGCTATCTGCTCGTCCTGCTCTTCCTTTCTTTTTTGTGCTTTTTTACCGAGGATTGTTAATACTATAAATGCTACCACAAGCACTACTGCGATAACAATAAGTACGATTAATGCTGGATTCAAAACGTATCCCTCCTAAAAATTTGCTTATTTAAATTAATTTTATCAAATATGCTAAAAAAAATCAATCTTTATTGCAAGAATAGGTAAAACCGTAATATAATAGAACTATATTTTGGGAAAAGTCTTTAGAAGATGCAAAGGGGTACTTATTAATGAAGAAAATTGCTCTTTTGGCTGATGGCTGGAGAAGATATGTAACATATTCGTGGGGTGAGGGTATCATGGAAGGCTCTAAAGAGCTGGGACTGGATGTGTGCCTGTATTTTTACAATACCAACGGAACCTGGAGTCAAGATCCAAAGTTTAACAAAGGCGAGTATGCGCTGAACGATTTGCCTGATTTAAACAGCTTCGACGGAGTGGTATTTGACTGCACCAATACGATCAACCAGGATGAGATACATTATATGGTCAGAAAGCTTCAGTCGGTAAATGTGCCGGTAGTGAGTATCGGGTATAAGGTTGATGGGTTTTACTATGTAGGCAACGACAGTAAGAGGCTGTTTCGCAAGGTGATGGATCATATGTACTATGAGCATGGCTGCAAAAGCTTTGTGTTTGCAGGTGGTCCGCCGTATCATTATGAGAACAGAATGCGTTTTGAGGCCTTCAAGAAGGCTTTAAGTGATTATGGCATACCACTTACAGCTGATATGTACATGTTTGGTGATTTTGATTATCAGACAGGTGTCAGGTATATGAGTGATTGGCACGAGAGCAAAAAACCGTTACCGGATGTGTTTTTATGTGCAAATGACAATATAGCAGCAGGGCTGTGTGCGACAGCAGAGGTTCTCGGATACAAGGTACCACATGATTTTAAGGTCACAGGCTTTGACAATCTGGATAAGGCTGCGTACTTTAACCCACAGATTACAACAGTGGAGCACAATAGGGGCAATATAGGCAGAAAAGTTCTTGAGATATTTAAGGCGCTTTGGAATGGCACGGGCGATGCTTCTGATAAATACCTTGATTCTGAGTTTATCCCGGCTGAGAGCTGCGGATGCCCTAATACCGGCAGAGTGGATTATCGTAATTACATAAAGAATATTATCAAAGGCTCCGTTGCAAAAGAGCAGGAGGAGGACGCAGTAATGATCCTCCAGAAAGAGCTCGAGGAGTGCAATGAATACTATGATTTGTTTGAGAGATACTCTGACTATATACAGAGCATGAAGTGTGACGGAGTGTATGTGGTCGGTGTTTCTGATCTGGCAGCTGCAAGGAACAATGCACACTTTAGGAAGCATGGCTATGATATTGACGACGAGGTTGTACTCTATGCGGATGACAAGGACAATGGAAAGCTTGAGTTTAAGAGTGTAAATGACCTTATGCAGTACATGCAGAGTGTAGATAAAAATACCTGCTATATGTATTACTCGCTGCATTTCAGGGACGAGATAGTGGGCTATGTAATACTCAGGAATCCTGAATTTTTGTACGACCATCCTGAGCAGTTTGATATACAGTCTGCCCTTCTTAAGAAGCTTGAGAATCTTTTTAAGCAAAAGGTACTTGAGAATACAAATAATGAGCTTAAGAATCTCTACAACCATGATGCGCTCACAGGCCTATACAATCGTGTGGCATGCAATGAGATGGTCATTCCTATGTTTGCTGAGCTTGAAGACCAAAATGTCGGCTGCACCATAGTATTTCTCGATGTGGATGATTTTAAGGACATAAATGATACATACGGACACAAGTACGGTGACGAGCTTTTAAAGACTGTGGCGAGGGTGCTTGATGAGCAAAAGCCTGAAGGAAGTATGGTATATAGATTCGGTGGAGATGAATTTATCGTGTTTATCCCCGGGGACAGGCATGACACTGCTGAGAAGTATATAAAGCGCGTGTATGATATCATGGAGCAGCACAGCCTGTTTATCAGTCACGGCATCATATATACGAAGCCGGGCAGTGGTAAGAGCTTTGACGATTATCTCGTAAGTGCTGACACAAAGATGTATCAGCTTAAGCAGCAGCACAAGCAGAAAAAGGATAGCAATTTCTTAAAGGGAGTGGATATTTCATCCGTTCCTATGATGGTTGACAATAATATACAAATAATGGATAGGGAAGGTCATGTGTGCAGGGTATTTGATTTTTTAAAGCTGAATAATGTAAATTCAGTCCGTCTGCGCATATGGAATGAGCCTGATAAGGTGCCGGAGTCTAAGGGGTATTGCAGTCTTACCTATGTTCTCGAGATGGCTCATGTCATTAAAAAATACAAAATGCATTTTCTGCTTGATTTTCATTATTCGGATTACTGGGCAGATCCTAGACAGCAGAATAAGCCTGATGCGTGGAAGAATTTGAGCTTTGATGAGCTGAAGGAGGCAGTGCACAAGTACACATATGATGTGCTATACAGATTAAAAATCATGGATTGTGCGCCGGATATGGTTCAGATTGGCAATGAAATAAGGAGTGGTATGCTGTTTCCGGATGGTGCAGTGCCACAGTACAGGCAGCTGGCTGCGCTTGTAAATGAGGGAATCAGAGCTGTCAGGGAGCTGCTCCCGGAGACAAAGGTCATGATTCATCTGGATCAGGGAGGCAGATATAACTGTATTATGCCTTGGCTTGATTCTATGTTTAATGCGGGCATGCTGCCGATTGACGCGATTGGCCTTTCCTTTTATTCGTTCTGGCATGGTACCTTCATGGATTTGAAGGATACTATGAGCAGGCTCATAAAATTATATAATCTGCCGGTTTATATTGTGGAGACAGCTCATCCGTGGAGGCATTGCAAGGAAGATCATATCTCGAAGGAACTCATGGAGACTGCAGGCCTTGATGCAGGCAGCGCAGAGCAGAAGAAGTCTCTTGAAATAATCATGCAGATAGCAGCAGAGGTGTCAAAGGATACCGGAAAGACCGGTGTATACTACTGGGAGCCTGTCGGTGTGCCTGGTAAAGGCATGGGAACCTGGTTTGAGAATATGGGTATGTTTGACGAGCATGGCAGGGCTTTGCGGGGCTGGGATGCAATCAGGGACTTTGATCCGAAAAATCCTCCGATTAAAGAGCTTGATAAGTATATTGAATCACTTTATGAGTATGAAGAAACACCGGAGGTGGAGGATTTCATGAAGCTTCTTATGATTCATGGAAATCTAATCTCAAATCCTGAATTTAAGGATGGATTTAATAATTGGCAGATTGAGACAAGCCTCGAAGAAAGACAGTATACACTGGGTAAGGATGGAGTGTTTATCTCTTCGGATGCCAATTTTGACTATTCGATAAGCCAGACGGTGGATATTGAATATACCGGTGAGTATATAGCAGCGGTTGACTATAGAGGAACCAATACAACAGGTGTCGAGGTCGAGCTGTTTATGGATGTGGAGGATGAAAGCGGCGTTCATACATATACAAGCAACATTTTCCCGGCTGATGTCAGGTTTGTGACACATCTGCTTAAGCCGGTAAGGCTGCAAAAGAATGCCAGGGTGACAGTAGGGCTTAGGATGCATACTCCTCCGGTGTTTGCAAAGATAAAGAAAATTTCACTCGTTGTAATTTGACCTGATATGTGATATTGTAGACAGGTATAGTGTTTTGCGGATGCGTTTTTGCCGTGGCAGGGCATTGTACATATAAATAACATGATTTACAGATTTCAGGAGGATTCCAATGAGTGAGAAGAAGAATACAGGTAAGAAGGCAGTCATAGCAGTGATTGTGATTGCACTTATCGTGGTAATTATTGCGCTTGCTGTTGTGATAAGCAACAAGAGCAAAAAGGATGGCTCAAAGAGCGCAACAGAGGCAGGCACCCAGGCCGGCAGCGAGACGATGCGAAGCGGACAGTTTGACATAGACTACGCAAAGCAGGTTACAAAGCTTGCAGACTATTCAGGTGTTGCAATTACTGTCTCAAACGATTATGAGATAAACGATACAGCAAAGCAGACATATCTGACCAATGTGCTTCAGTCATATGGTGCAGATGCGTACAAGCAGGTTACAGATCGTGATACAGTTGTAGATGGCGATTATGTCAAGGTTGATTACACAGGATATAAGGATGGCAAAGCATTTGATGGTGGTTCTGCTACAGATGTGATGCTTGATGTGACAAATAACAGCCAGGTCGGCGGTTCATCCTTTATCGATGGATTTACAAAGCCTATAATCGGAGCCAAGGTGGGTGACAAGGTTAAGGGTGACGTGACTTTCCCTGAGGATTATGGCAATGACGACTTAAACGGACAGACAGTTACATTTGAGTATACAGTAAAGGGCATTTACTCAGCAGATCCTGTTGCACTTGCTGATATGACAGACGAGCAGGTCAACACAGTGTTTGGAAAGGCCGGGGTGACAACTAATGCCCAGCTTACCACACAGATTGAGAAAGATTTGAAGCAGCAGCTCTACAGCGCTGAGGTGGACAAGATAAAGAGCTACATGATTGAAAACAGCACAGTCGAGATTCCTGATGAGTATCTACAGGCCAGACTCAATGAGTATATTGCTTCATTTACCAAAGAAAATGTCAAGGATGGACAGACACTTAAGAAATATTTAAAGTCCAACTACAACATGACAGTGGATCAGGCCACAGAGAAGTGGAAGGAGAATCTGACAGACCAGATAAAGACAGAGTTCATCTTTGGACTTATCGCTGAGAAGGAAAATATCAAGATGGATGATGATGCCTTCAACAGCTATGTGGATTACATCGTATCAGCCAGCAATGGTCAGTTCAGCAAGGCTTCTGAGGTATACAAGTATTTTGGAAGCGGACACAAGGATGAGGGAAAGACATACCTTAAGAACCAGTACCTTGTAAACAAGGCTATTGATACAGTCACAGAGAAAGCAAATGTGACATTTGAGGATGGCAGTGCAGCGCCGGATACTTCAAGTGGCAGCGCGGATGCCGAATAATAACGATAAATATGCTGTCTGTGGTGATGCGCAGGCAGCTTAAATGGAGGATTAGATAATGGAACTTACAAACATACGCGAGATTTTCCGCAACAAGGACAAATTCGCTGACAAAGAGGTGACTATCGGAGGATGGGTCAGAAGCAATCGTAATTCAAAGAACTTTGGATTTATCGTGGTAAACGACGGTACATTTTTTGAGCCAATCCAGGTTGTATACGGAAATGGCTTAGACAACTATGATGAGGTTGGCAAGATCAATGTCGGAGCTGCAATTATCGTAAGAGGTACACTTGTGCTTACTCCGGATGCAAAGCAGCCATTTGAGATTCAAGCCGCAGAGGTGACTGTTGAGGGGGCATCCACACCGGATTATCCTCTGCAGAAGAAGAGACATACATTTGAGTATCTTCGTACAATCTCACACTTAAGACCTCGTACCAATACTTTTGAGGCAGTTTTCAGAGTGCGCTCACTCTGCGCATATGCTATTCACAAATTCTTCCAGGAGAGGGATTTTGTGTATGTGCACACACCGCTTATCACAGGAAGTGACTGCGAGGGTGCAGGAGAGATGTTCCAGG
>OHVJ01000344.1_pt1 | contig 14290 bp, 10 predicted proteins | sample 1579471 | NCBI WGS metagenome assembly OHVJ01 (sample SAMEA3882532, study PRJEB24775) | human gut metagenome | biome: human-associated habitat; feature: intestine environment; material: feces | place: Netherlands | collected 2009/2010 | reverse complement strand
GTCTGCCCTTATTGTATTAAACAATTATACGGCTGTCAAGATTTTACCGTTACCGAGATCATAAAAATAATTTTAAGAATATATATTCAAAGAAATAAAATTGTGGTATAATGATGAAGAGTATATACAAGGTATGTACAGGCAACACAGGTTGTCTTTGATTAAGGAAGTGGCAAAATGAAAAAACTATTTACTATTATTGTGTGCAAGGTTCTGAAATTTGTCGGAGGATTGCTCGGCAAGGGCAGCAGTCTGCCGGGACAGATTGCGCTTAAACTCTGCCCCGATATTCTCGGACGAATTGAACTGCCGAAATATATTGTTGCCGTAACAGGCAGTAACGGCAAGACATCTACCGTTGAGATGATTGCACATATTCTTTGTGAAAGCGGCAAAAAAGTTGCCTGGAACAAAGAGGGTTCTAACCAGATTGAGGGCGTTACAACTCTTATTCTCGGCAGCTGTACTCTTTCGGGCAAGGTTAAGTCGGACATTCTTCTTATTGAAAGTGACGAACGCTTTGCAAAATATACATTCAAATACATCACACCTACTCACTATGTTATCACAAACCTTTACCGTGACCAGCTCACACGAAACGGTCACCCCGAATGGGTTTACAATGCCGTAAAGGAGAGTATTCATCCCGAAACTCAGCTTATTCTTAATGCCGACGATCCGCTTGTTTCGTGCTTTGGCTACGGCAGGGATAATGTTGTATGGTTCGGTGCAGGCAATCTTCCGACCGATACAAAGGACTTTGTCGGCGTTTACAATGACGGTGCATACTGCCCTCACTGCAAATCTCCGATGACATATTCAAGCTATCACTACGACCACATAGGCAACTATGAATGCCCTAACTGCGGTCTTAAAAGGCAGGATACAAGCTACACAGTTACATCTGCCGATCTTGAAAAAGGCGAAATTACAATCAACAATAAGTACAAGATTGAACTTACGCTCAAATCGCTTTATAATGTTTACAATTTGCTTGCGGCATTTACCGTTGCGTCAATCACAGGTGTTGACGGCGGCACAATTGCAAAGAGCCTGAGCAATTATGTTCTCAAAAACTTCCGTGTTGTAACATTCACACTCGGAAACAGAAAGGGTACGCTTGTTACATCAAAACATGAAAACAGCATTTCGTACAATCAGTCACTCAAGCTTGCCGCATCCGACAAGGATAAGTGCGATGTTTTGATTATTGTTGACGCAGTCAGCAGAAAGTATTTTACAAGCGATGTTTCATGGCTTTGGGACATCAACTTTGACCTTCTCAAAAGCGACAATGTAAAGAACATTGTGCTTGCAGGAACATATTGCAACGACCTTGCAACAAGATTTTCTTTCTCAAAGGTTGACAGGAACAAAATCAAGGTTATCAAAGACATTGAAGAAGCCGTTGATTATCTTGACAATGACCGCAAAGAAAAGATTTATGTAATTACCTGTTTCTCGGACAAGGGTAAATTTCTTGAAAAGGTAAAGGTGGACTGATTATGAAAATTCTTCATTTGTATCACGATATAATGAACCTGTACGGAGAATATGCCAATGTTTCTGCACTTGAAAGAATGCTTGAAAAGAGCGGCGTAAAATTTACAACCGACAGGCTTACCCTGTTTGACAATGCCGACCTCGGCGATTATGATTTTATCTACATCGGTTCGGGTACAGAAAAAAATCAGAAGCTTGTTTTGCAGGATTTTAAAAAGTACAAGGATTTTCTTGTTGAATACATCAACAGCGGCAAGGTAATTCTTATGACGGGCAACTCGTTTGAAATGCTTGGAAAAACAATTACAGACTCTGACGGCAAAGTTTATGACGGACTCGGAATTTATGACTTTACAGTTACCGAGCAAAACAAACGCAGAATTACAGGCGATATTGTCTATACATCTGACATTCTCACAAAACCGATTGTCGGCTTTGTAAACAAGTGCAGTGAAATTAAAGGTATTAAAAATCATCTTTTCTCTGTTAAACACGGTCTTGGCGATTATGAAAACGCAAAAACAGAAGGCTTGAAGGACAAGAACCTTTTTGCTACTCATGTTACAGGGCCTATTATGATTAAAAATCCGCATTTTCTTGAATACATTGCTTTGCAGATTTCAAAAAATACGGATAGCTTCAAGCCGTGTACGGATTACCTTGACTACGAAAGAGCAGGCTACGAAATTACTCTCGGCGAACTCACAAAAAGATTTGAGGAGTAAGTTTTAATGAACAACGACAACCTTCTTCAGCTTGAGGGAGCAATTGAAAGCGTGGTTTTCCGAAACGACGAAAACGGCTACACGGTAATTGAGCTTGCCGACGACGACGATTATCTGACCGCTGTCGGAATTATGCCACAGGTGTCATCGGGCGATGTTGTTAAGCTCACAGGCAAATATACAAATCATCCCAGCTACGGCAGACAGTTTGCCGTGCAGATTTGCGAAATCAGCAGACCTACCGAGGCGGCTGACATTCTGCGTTATCTGTCATCGGGAGCAATCAAGGGAATCGGCACTCAGACCGCACAAAGGCTTGTAAAGGAATTTGGCGAGGCAACACTTGATGTGCTTGAAAATCAGCCCGAAAGAGTTGCATTGCTAAAGGGAATTTCTCCTCAAAAAGCCGAGGATTTTTCACAGCAGTTAAAACAGAACACGGGTGTAAGAACACTTATGCTTTTTCTCGGCGAGTACGGAATTTCAAACACCGCATCGGTCAAAATTTTCAACGCTTACGGTCCGAGCTGTGTCGATTTAATCAAGAAAAATCCCTATATTCTCTGTCAGGGTGATTTTGGGGTATCGTTTGAGAGTGCGGATTTTATTGCGAAAAAAGAAAATTTAGAACCCGATTCAAATGTCCGTTTGCGTGCGGGAATTGCGTATATTTTACATCACAACGAGCGAAACGGTCACACCTGTCTGCCAAAGGAAAAGGTGCTGAAGATTTCAGCAGATTTTCTCGAAGTTGACGGCGGAAAAGTTTCGCAGTGTATGGAAGAAATGCTGTTTGACCGTTCACTTATCGAAGATGAAATTGACGGCAAAAAGTTCGTGTTTTCCCCAAATGTTCACCTGTGTGAAATGTACATAGCGTCAAGAATAAAAATGCTGCTTAAATTTCCTTCAGAGAAAATTAAAGGCATTGACAAGGCGATTGAAAAGTGTGAAAAAGAGGACGGAATCGAATATGCCGATTTGCAAAAGCAGGCAATCACAATGGCACTCACCGAGGGTATGCTCGTGCTGACCGGCGGCCCCGGTACAGGAAAAACGACAACCCTCAATGCTATAATAAAGATAATGAAGGCAAAGGGCAAAACCGTTTTGCTTTCTGCCCCCACAGGAAGAGCGGCTCAGCGTATGAGCGAACTCACGGGCGATGAGGCGAAAACCCTGCACAGACTGCTTGAGGTCAGCTGGGATAAACACGACAACCCCATTTTTAACAAAAACGAACGCAATCAGCTGAAATGTGACGCGTTGATTGTTGACGAGGTTTCAATGGTTGACACATTTATTATGGAAAGCGTTATGAGAGCGCTTGCAATCGGATGCAGACTTATTCTTGTCGGCGACTCCGACCAGCTTCCCTCTGTGGGGCCGGGCAATGTACTCAGCGACCTTATCGAAAGCGGACTTATCCCCGTTGTACGGTTGAATGAAATTTTCCGTCAGGCACAGCAGAGCCTTATCGTCACAAACGCACATAAGATTGTGAACGGTGAAATGCCTGTGCTTAACTCCGCCGATAAGGATTTTTTCTTTCTTCAAAGGAATAATAAATCAGAGGTTTCAACGGTAATAACCGACCTCTGTGCCAACCGGCTGCCAAAGGCATACGGCTACTCTCCTTTCGAGAATATTCAGGTGCTTGCACCGTCCAAAAAAGGCGAACTCGGAACATCCCCAAATTCGCCTTTTTAATGTTATAACGTCCGAATTACTCCACAGAGATCATGTAGTAGTACACGGGCTGGCCGCCGCTGATGTGGCTGACCTCGACACTGCCGCCGCACTTGGTGCGCACCAGATCGGTCGTCTTTTCGGCGTCCTCGTCGCTGACGTCGCAGCCGGAAATGACCGTGATGAACTGGGTGTCCTTCTTCTTCATGGAGCGGGCCAGACGATAGGTCATCTTGACCAGGTCGGTGCCGGTGGCAACGATTTTGCCGTTCTCCAGCGCCATGATCTCGCCCTTCTTGATGGGCTTGCCGTCAAACTCGCTGTCGCGGGCGGCATAGGTGATCAGACCCGTGCTGACGCGGTCCGCCGCCTGCATCATGGCAACGGCGTTCTCCTCCGGCTTCAGGTCGGGGTCAAAGTTCAGCATGGCGGTCATGCCCTGGGGCACGGTGCGGGTGGGCAGCACGATGACCTTGCGGTCCGCGAGCTTCTGCGCCTGCTCGGACGCCATGATGATGTTTTTGTTGTTGGGCAGAACGAGCACGGTCTTGGCGGGCACGCTCTGGATGGCGGCGAGGATGTCCTCGGTGGAGGGGTTCATCGTCTGGCCGCCGCTGACAACCGCGTCCACGCCTAGGTCGCCGAACACAGCCTTCAGGCCCTCGCCCGCGGCCACGGCCACAAAGCCGTACTCGCGCTCGGGGTCAACGGCGGCGTAGGTGAACTCGCTGTCCTTCTTCTCCTCGGCCTCGGCCTGCTTCTCCAGACCCTTCGCCTGCTTCTGGCGGGCGAGGAACTGCTCGTGCATGTTTTCAATTTTAAAATTGGTCAGGTAGCCGTACTTGATGGCCTCGCTCAGCATCATGCCGGGGTCGGAGGTGTGGACATGGCAGTTGGCAACGTCGTCGTCCTCGATCACAACAACGGAGTCACCGTTGGACTCAAGGAAGGCGCGCAGGCGGGTAACGCTGGCATCGGCATCCTTGTGCAGCAGGAACTGGGTGCAGTAGCCGTTCTTGATGTCCTCGACCTTCATCAGGTCGTCGGCAAAAACGCCCTTGCCTGCGGCTTCGCTGGATACCTTGGGCTTGGCGGCGACCTCGGCACCGGCGACGATCTCGCCGCCGTCGAACACCTGCTTCATGCCCTCAAAGATCAGCATGATGCCCTGACCGCCGGCGTCCACGACACCGGCCTTTTTCAGCACGGGCAGCAGGTTCGGGGTGTCGTCCAGCGCGGCCTGACCGGCCTGCAGCGTAGCGTCCCACATGGCAGGAACATCCAGCTCGGTGCACTCGGCGGCCTTCTCGGCAGCCAGACGGGAGACGGTCAGGATCGTGCCCTCGGTGGGCTTCATGACGGCCTTGTAGGCGGCCTCGACGCCCTGCTGCAAGGCGGCAGCCAGGTCAGCGGAGGATGCCTCGGTCTTGTCCTTCAGCGCCTTGGAGAAGCCGCGGAACAAAAGGCTCGTGATAACGCCGGAGTTGCCGCGGGCGCCGCGCAGCATGGCGGAGGCAGCGGTCTTGCTGGCCTCGGCCACGGTGCAGCTGTCGGGCATGGCCTCAAGCTCGGCGCGGGCGGCGCCGATGGTCATGCTCATGTTCGTGCCGGTATCACCGTCCGGAACGGGGAAAACGTTCAGCTCATCCACGCGGGTGCGCTGGTTGGCAATGTTGTTGGCGCCGGAAAGAATGGCGTCGCGCAGGGTCTGGCCAGTAATCATGGTTTCGTTACACCTCATATTTTTTGGGTAAAACAGTCTTTAGTCGGCAATGACGTCGTCCACGTAGACATCGATGCGGGCGACCTTTAAGCCGGTGGCAAGTTCAACTTCGTCCTTGACGCGGTGGGTGATGCTTTGGGTGATGGTCGAGATGTTCAGACCGAACCCGACCTTGATATGCAGGGCGATGACCAGCTTGCCGGCCTCCTGTGTGACGGTGACACCCTTCGGCGGCAGGCTGCCGGTGCGCAGGGCGCTGCGCACAACGCTTTCAGCCGGGGCCTGACCCATGGCAGCAATGCCGTAGCACTGCTTGGCGGCCTGCTCCACCAGGCCGGAGAAGTAGTCATTCGTCAGCGAAATATGTCCATAGGGATTGACCTTGGTGATCATCTGCGATCCTCCTTTTTAGGGTTAGCTGCGGCTAAGCCCGCAGCTGCACTATATGAATCTTTAGCTATTATACACCATTTTTCCCCGCTTGAACAGGGCATTTCGGAGAAATTTATTTTGGCGCGTGGATTTAACATTCCATTCACAAAGTTTACAGCGCAAGAGTATATACTGTTTACAGAAGTATGACAACCTTACCAAAGGAGCTCGGTTTAAACCATGAACCTTTTATTCTTTTTGACACCCAAGCAGGACGTCCTGTACATTTACGAGGATTTCACCCTGCGCCAGACGCTGGAAAAATGGTCCAACCAGCGCTACGCCACCATCCCTGTTCTGAAGCGCAACGGCGAGTATGTCGGCAGCATCACCGAGGGCGACATCCTCTGGGGCATGAAAAATCTGCACGGACTGGACCTTGAGGCCAGCGAGGACGTGCCGATTTCCAGCTTCCCCCGCCGCCGCGATTACAAGGCCGTGACCGTGACCACCGACATGCCGACGCTTTTAAAGGCAGCCATCGAACAGAACTTTGTGCCGGTGGTGGATGACCGCAATGTGTTTATCGGCATGGTGCGCCGTACCGTGCTGCTGCGGGAGCTGTACGACAAATATACGACCCTACCGACGGATAAGCGCTTCAAGGGCAGTCACCCGCCGATGTAAGGGCTTGCAATCCGCCGCGCGTTGCGGTATAATCAGCACAACGGACAGAGAGGTCGCACAGGACTTCTCTGTTTTATTTTTTACAGTGAGGTGTGAACGCTTGCGCCGGGGCTGGCGGCTATGGCCGTCTCGGAGGATGGACTGACGGAGGCCGTATGCCTGCCGGATAAAAGGTTCATCTGGGCTGTGCAGTGGCATCCCGAATTTTCGTTCTGCGTGAATGAGGACAGCCGAAAGATTTTTAAGGCGTTTATAGAAAGCTGCTGAAACAAAAAGCCGCTGCAGCACAGGCTTCTGTGCTGCAGCGGTTTTTTTGCGCGAGGCATCTGCCGTATGCGGGGGTCGATGACAAGCATCGGCCCGGCAGGGCCTTACGCGGTTTTCTTTGCCGCGGCCTTCTTCTTTTTCTTCTTGCGGGCGATGAACAAAATCACCAGCAGCAGTGCGGCTGCGGCGCCGCAAGCCGCCGCGAGCAGGGGCACCTTGCTGGCGGGCATCTGCACAGCGGCGAAGGCCGTCGTACCGGCGGGAGCGGTGCAGGTCAGATAGCTGCCGTCCACGCTTGTGTCGGCCTGCTGCCAACCTGCGTCGGTCCTGACCCACAGCACGGTGTTGTCCGTCGTCTCCGGCGGCATATAGCGCAGCGTGTGGCCGGTGTCGGCGGGCAGCTCCAGGCCCCACGCCTCCACCAGCGTGCCGGGGGTATCGGGCGCGTCGTCCACCTCATAGAGCATCAGCTCGTCAGTGGTGTCGAAGCTGCCCTCCACCAGCACAAGGGAGCGTTCACCGCGCTTTTCCTGGCTCTGGCGGACCGTGTTTATGTCGCTGTACTCGGCGTGGATCGTCGCGTCAAACGTCATGCCGGTCAGATCCACATCCTCCCAGCTGCCGTACTGGCCCTGGTGGTTGGGAACCGGCGGCAGCTGATCCGTCGGGAAGTCGCTGCCGTACGGGATGTGGTATTCCTGGACCAGCGAATCCTCGTCGGTCACAAAGCGGACACAGATGCTGCCGAAATCGCCGGGCAGATTTTCCTGCGCGACGAAATCCTCGTAGGCCAGCGGTTCGGCAATGCCCTGGTAGCTGACGCTGTCGATGCCCGCGACACCCCCGTCCACGAAGGTATTGCCGGTCACGCTGCCGTCCAGAGGGTCGTCCACGATACCGGCAATCGCACCGATCTGTTCGGCAGCGTTGTCGATCATGACCATGGCGCGGCAGTTTTCGATGGTGGCACCGCTGCCGACAATGCCGCCGACCTGCTTTGCACCGGACAGGCGGCCCTTGGCGCAGCTCTCGCGGATCGTGGATTTGCTGATACCGGCCACGCCGCCGACGCCGGTGGCGTCCTCGGCATCGAGGGTGCCAAAGCCCCTGCAGTCGATGACAGAGCCCATCTCGGCGTCACCGACGATGCCGCCCGCGTTCTGCTTTTTGGCGCTGATCGTGCCGTAGTTTGTGCAGTCACGGGTGACGACGCGGGTCTTGAAGGTAAAGTTCAGCGACTCGCTGCCCGCGGTGGTGTAGTCGTCCTCGGGGTCCAGATCGTTCTCGCGGGCCATTGCACCGGTAATGCCGCCGGCGTTGAGGTCGGCATTGACCGTGCCGCTGTTGATGCAGTTCGTGACCTTGGCCTCGACGTCGTCATCGGTGTCGTCATCGGAAACATCGTCCACGATGTCGTCTGCATCCCGGTTGACATTCTCGCTGGCACCGGACAGCGTCTGGCCGATCTTGTTGATCTGCTTCGAGATTGCCTTCACGTCGTTGATCAGCGCCTGGCTGTTGCTGCTGGCGTTGTTGTTCAGGCTGCTGACGATGTCGCCCATGCTGGTCAGGCTGCTGCTCAGATCGTTGCGGCTGGCCGTGATGGCATCGCGGTTCGTCAGCTCGACCTTTGGAATTTCGACGTCCACGGAGTCCGGCAATGCATCCGAAATGTCATTGAGCACATCCTTTGTGTCGGGCAGGTCGTCAAGACCCTCGGTGATGTGCGTATAGTCCGGGTCGATCGGATAGCGCTCGTCCGGCTTTGTGGCAGTGCCGTCGTCCTCGCTGACAACGGTGCTGTCAGCGGAATCGTCAACGGCTTCGGGGCCGGGCTGCCCGTGGGGGGTGCGGTCCGCCTCGCTGCCCTCTGCAGTGGGCTCCTGTGCGGGGGATGTCTCCTCACTCTGCGCCGCGGCGGGTTCCTGTGCGGGGGCAGTGTCCTGCGCTGCCGTACTGCTTTCGTCAGGCGTGGAGAGGTCAGTACTCTGCGCGGGCTCCTCCGAGGGGGACAGCGTGTAATTCGGATCGACAGGGTCGGTGTCAGACGGAGGCGTCGCTTCGCTGTAGTCGATGACTGTGTCCGAGTCCGCGTCATTGTCTCCGTCGTCCGCGCCGGGCAGGTTGGTATTCTTGAGGTCCTGCTTGAACTGACTCAAGTCGGTCTTGATGGTCTGGGAACCGATGGACACGCCGTTTTCGGCCTGCTTCAGCAGATTCTCAATGGCATTGCGGGAGCTGGTCACGTTGTTCTTCAGCGCTTCGAGCTGGTTGGAAAGGTCGCTGCTGGCGGCGCTGGCGTCATCGCAGGCGCGGTTGACCAGCGTCTGCAGCGTGCTCATCTCGTCGGAAAGCTCCTGCAGCGTGTCCTTTGTGTATTCCAGCGTGCTGCTCGGCTCCATCTGGCCGACGATGCCGCCGCCCTCCTTGCGGGCGTAGACAGTGCCGTAGTTGACGCAGCCCTCAATGTAGCCGGTCTGGCTGCCCGCGATGCCGCCGACGTTGTAGCCCATGTGCTGGTAGCCCACGGTGCCGCGGTTCATGCAGGCGCGGATGACACCGCCGGACTGGCCCGCAATGCCGCCGATGTCGGTGATGTCGGCGACGTTCTCGGTGCCGATCAGGTCGTTCAGCGTCAGCGAGGAAAGGTCGATGTCGTTCTGCTCCACCGTCGTGTTGACGCTGGAGGTGTTTGTGCAGTTGGCAATGATGCCGTGATTTTCACCGGCGATGCCGCCGATGAAGTGCGCACCGTAGACACTGCCCGTGGTCGTGCAGCTTTCGATGACGCCGGCGGCCAGATTTGTGCCCGCGATGCCGCCGACAACAGACGCGCCGGAGGACACGCCCTCAAAGCGGCAGTTGTGCAGCGTACCGGCGTTGCTGCCCGCAATGCCGCCCACGGTGGAGCGGCTGCCGGTGGGCATCGAGCGGCCCCGGATGACGAGGTCGCGGACATTGGCCCCCTGCTGCACATAGCGGAAGAAGCCGATGACCGAGCCGTCATCTACAAGGCTCAGGCCGGAGATTGTGTGGCCCTGCCCCTCAAACACGCCGCTGAAGGACGGGATGCCCGCAAAGCCGCTGCCGGTCAGTTCCAGATCGGCGTCCAGATAGACGGTGCGGTTTTTGCTCCAGCTGTCCAGGCGGCAGGAATCGACCAGCTGCAAAAGGTCATCGACGGTGCCGATGTGGAAGGTCTCCTTTTCGGCGGTGTCGGCGGTCTCGCTCTCCCCTTCCGCAAAAACGGGCAGGGTCAGCGCCAGCACAAGGCAGAGCGCCAGCAGCGCAGCCCAGAGGCGGCGCGTCAGGTCAGAAATGCGGTTCATTCAGCGTCGCCTCCCTTCGTGTCAGTGTCGGGCGTATCGGGTGTGCTTGGTTCGGGGGTACCGTCCTCGGATTCGTGGATGTTCTTCTCCGACAGGTACATGTCGGGCTTGTCAACAGTAAATTCGGTGCCGGTGGCAATGTTCGCACTGAACTGGCCGTGCAGCACGCCCTTGATTTCAGCATCTACGACGCCGTTGATGTAGCCGCGCACGCGGCCATTGACGTGCATTGTGCCGCTGGCCGTGCGGGCCATACCGGCAACGCCCTTCATCTCAAAGCTCGTGCGCTCGATGATGGTGTCGCCCAGGATCAGGATCTGCGGCAGGACAAACAGAACCAGCATGATGGAAACGATCGTGCCGCGTCCCAGACAGGTGCCGATGGCGGCGATAACGGGGTTCGTGGTCAGCACGCTGATCAGAATACCCGCGGATGCCAGAATGGAGCCGGAGGTGAAGATGGTCGGGAACGATTCGTTCAGCGCGGTGACGATGGCCTCCTTCGGGCGCATGACCTTCTTCAGGTCGGTGTAGTGGCTGGAGATAACGATGGCGTAGTCGATGTTTGCACCCATCTGAATGGAGTTGACGATCAGATAGCCGAGGAAGTACAGCGGGGTGTGCTGCAGGTACGGCACCGAGAAGTTGATCCAGATACTGCCCTGAATGACGATGATCAGCAGCACGGGCAGACCCGCGGACTTGAATGTGAACAGCAGGACCAGGATAACGAACAGCGCGGACAGCACACTGATCAGCAGGTTATCCTCGCCGAAGGAGCTGGACAGGTCCATGGCGCTCGTCGTATTGCCGACAACGTAGAACGAATCGGTGGCGTAGTATTTGCCGATGATGTCGTGCATCTTGTTGACGAAGGCGAACGTCTCGTCGGTCTCCTCGGGCAGGTTCAGATAGACGACCATACGGCTGTAATCGTCGCTCTGCAGCTGCTTCTGGGCTTCATCGAGCTGGTCGAACAGGTCGTCCAGCGTGTCCTGCACATCGCCCGAGAGCGTGATGTTGCCGTCGTGCATCTCCTGTTCCAGGAACCTGAACATGTCGTAGATCGGCACTTTATAATCGTCCAGGCCGTTGATGATCTCGCCGTACTCGTCATGGTCGACGGCGTAGGCGCCGTACAGTGCCTTGGCAACCTCGAAGTCGAGGTCGGCCATCTCGGCCAGCTGGCGCGGGGTCACAGCGTCGGTCAGCATATAGCCGTCCATCGCTTCAATGTTGGCCAGACCCATCGTGGATTTGACCTCGGCGCAGGCGTCCAGCTCGTCGAGAATCCTGCCCTCGGACTCATAGTCGCCCGACGGCACAATGACGGCCACCATATTGCTGGAACCGAAGGTGTTTTTGATTTTCTGGTAGGCGATCTGGCGCTCGCTCTGCTTGGCGGTGACCAGGTCGGTGTAGGTGTAGCAGTAGGGGCACAGGTTGGCAAAGACCGCCGCCGCCACGATGATGACGCCGAAGATCGGCGGGATGATAAAGCGGGTCTTGATGTCGAACTTGCCGACGGCGGTGATCTTGGGAATCAGGTTTTTGTGGCGGGTCTTGTCGATCAGCTTGCTGAACAGCACCAGCAGGCCGGGCATCAGCGTAAAGACACAGAGCATACTGAACAGGATAGCCTTGATCAGGACCGTAGCCAGGTCGCGGCCAATGCCGAAGTGCATGAACGCCAGCGCGGCCAGGCCGCTGATCGTCGTGAGCGAGGAGGAAGAAATCTCCGGGATAGCCTTGGAAAGCGCGGCAATGCAGGCCTCGCGGGTGGGCAGCGTCTCATGCTCATCGCTGAAACGGTGGCACAGAATGATGGCGTAGTCGATGGCCAGCGCCAGCTGCAGTATGACGGTGACTGAGTTGGAGATGAAGCTGATCGTGCCGCACAGAAAGTTTGTGCCCATGTTCAGCAGCGCCGCCGCGCCGAAGGTCATGAGGAGAACCGGGACCTCGGCATAGGAGCGGGAGGTCAGCGTCAGCACGACGACGATGATGATGGCCGCAATGATGACGATGACGAGCATTTCCGATTGCAGGTCCGCGGAGGAATCGTAGCCGACCTCGGAATAGATCGAGGTGTCGTAGCTGCCCTCAAGCTCGTCGCGGATCTCCTGCAGGGCGTTCTCGGCGCGCTCGTCCCCTACTTCTGCGTCAAAGCTGACGGAGAACAGCGCCGACGCATTCGTGTAATGCTCGTCGGTGTCGTCAAATTCGACGGTGGTGACACCCTCGATGTCCTCAAGCCGGGACTGGATGTCCAGCGCAGTATCGTAGGTGATGTTGGACACCATGACGTTGGCCGTGCCGTAGGTGACGAAGTTGTCATTCATCACGGTCAGGCCCTGGCGGGTCTCGGTGGTGTCGGGCAGGTAGGTCGTGATGTCGTCCTCGACCTTGACCCAGCCCGTGGCGATGGCACTGAAAATCAGCGCAAATATGTATAACAGGAAGAACAGGTTGCGTTTATCAACGATAAACGAAGCCAGCTTTTCCATCCCGCCGCCTTTTGGCTTTTCGTTCTCCAAGAGTATACAGCCTCACTTTCCCATTTTATATATAAAAAGGATACATCATTATTATACGAAATGCAAGGCCCATGCAACACGGTCAAATTCAGAGGAATGTACAAAGAAGCGAGGAAGTTTTTGTTAAGGTACACAAAAAAACACCGTGCGGTGTTAAACCACACGGTGTTGAAAGCTATTTGGTAAGCTAAATTACTTCAGCTCGACCTTAGCGCCGACCTCGGCCAGCTTCTTCTGGATGTCCTCGGCGTCAGCCTTGGAAGCCTGCTCCTTCAGCTTGGCGTTCGGGGTCTCAACCAGCTTCTTGGCCTCCATCAGGGAAGCGCCGGTCAGCTCCTTAACGGTCTTGATGACCTGCATCTTGTTGGCGCCAACGTCAGCCAGGATGACGTCAAACTCGGTCTTCTCCTCCTCAGCGGGAGCAGCAGCGCCGGCGGCAGCGGGAGCGGCAGCAGCAACAGCAGAAACGCCGAACTCCTCGCAGATGGTATCAACGAGCTCTTTCAGCTCCAGGACAGTCATAGTCTTGACAGACTCGACAATGGCAGTGATCTTCTCAGAAGCCATGGTAGTTACCTCCATAAATTTTATAGTTTTAAGCGGCGCGGTTTGTATTCAAGGAGCGCTGCGCCGGTGCGCTCAACCTGCTAAACCTAAACTTAGGCAGCAGTCTCGTCCTGCTTGTCGACGATACCCTGCAGGGCAACAGCCAGACCGCCAACGATACCGTTGAGGGAGCCAGCCAGCATGGAGAGCAGGCCTTCGCGGTTGGGCATGGTAGACAGGCTCTTGATACCTGCAGCGTCCATGACCTGACCATCGCAGAAGCCGCCCTTGACGACGAAGCGCTTGGACTTGTCGGCGTCAGCAAACTTGCACAGGATGCGAGCAGCAGCAGCCGGATCCTCCGGAGACAGAGCGATAGCCGTGTCACCCTTGAAGTACTCGGTCAGACCCTCGTACTGGGTGCCCTTGACGGCCAGGCGCAGCATGGTGTTCTTGACGACCATGTAGTGCACGCCAGCCTCACGCAACTCCTTACGCAGCTTGGTGTCATCAGCAACGCTGATGCCGTTGTAAGCAACGACAACACCGGCCAGAGAGCCTGCGATCTTCTCGTTCAGATCAGCAACAAGAGCCTTCTTAGCTTCCAGAATCTTTGCACTGGGCATTTGAAATTCACCTCATTCCACTTACAGATTGGTTTCGGTAAGCGGCTTTTTATGTGATATACAGAAAAAAGCCCCTTCCCGTCGCCGGGAAAGGGCTTGAAAGCATTGCAATCAAACGCACGTTTCTCGGCAGGTGGGTAAAACCCGTTATGCCTTGCGGCACCTGCTGTCTCAAAAACAGCTTAATTAGTATAGCACGCGAACGTGCGTTTGTCAAGCGCTTTTCAGCTCAAAGCTGAAAAACTTATACGCCGTACTTGTTGGTAGCAACGCGGACGCCGGGGCC
>OHVJ01000333.1_pt1 | contig 14713 bp, 10 predicted proteins | sample 1579471 | NCBI WGS metagenome assembly OHVJ01 (sample SAMEA3882532, study PRJEB24775) | human gut metagenome | biome: human-associated habitat; feature: intestine environment; material: feces | place: Netherlands | collected 2009/2010 | reverse complement strand
GCACGGTCAGCCGCCAGCATTCGCCCGCGTCGGTGCAGCGCAAGTGGACCGCGCCGTCCTGCGGCCCGGCGTGCCATGCATTCAGCGCCAGATTGCGCACAAGGTCCGCCAGCAGCACCCGGTCCGCCAGCACAACGGCCTCCGCGGGCGCGTCGCAGTCCAGCACCACATCCGGCAGACTGCGCACGGCATCAGCAAAGGCCGCGGCCACCCGCACGGGGCGCAGCGCCACGCCGTCCGCCTGCAAGCCGTTCAGCGCCAAAAGCTGCTGGCTCAAACTCTCCAGCCGTGCGGACTCATGGTAGAGGGCCTGCGCCGCCGTGCGCCGTCGTTCCGCATCCAACGTGCCGCCGCGCAGCAGGTCGGCGTAGCCGATCAGGCTGGTCAGCGGCGTTTTCAGCTCGTGGGTCAGGTCGGCCACAAAGCGGCTCTGGCGGGCGTTCAGCTCCTGTAGACGCTCATAGTGGTACGCCGCGACCAGCGCCGCCAGTGTGATGATCGCCTGCACGGCCAGCCAGCTGTACAAAAGCCGGTTCCGCGCGGCGAACGCCTCGGACGCATCCGCCGCCGTGACGACGGCCACGGGGTAGGAGTAGGGCGTGTTCAACACCCCGCCCAGCAGCAGCGTCTCCCCGCGCAGCAGGATGCCGTCCGTGGCCGCGGCGGCCTGCTGCACATCGGCGGCGGCCACGCTCTCCGGCAGGGCGCTGTAGGCGATGTCGCCCTCCCGCATCAGCGCAAACGCGGCAGTGCTGCTGCCCAGGATCAGCCACTGGCCGCGGGTGTACGCCTGCCCTACCCGGGCGCAGACCGAGTCGGCCCCACTGCTCAGATAGCCCGCGCCGCTCCGGGTATCGTACTCGGCGGCAAAGGCGTCCTCCAGCCCACAGACATTGCGCTGGTGCTGCAAAACCGCCTGTTCCTCCAGCGCGTCCAGCCGTTCCCGGAACGTCCTGCACGCCAGCCCGCCGCCCGCCAGCGCCATTGCCAGCGAGAGTGCAAGGACAGCCGTGTACATGGATGTACGCTTCATAAAGTCACCTCCTGCGGTTTCCCGGTTGTATGATTCATTTTGATTTACCGCCATGTAGGGGCCGGACATGTCCGGCCCGGCAGCCTTCCGCCATGACCCATTCACGGTCTGCCGTCTTGCAGCCCGCGGGCCGGGCATGCCCGGCCCCTACCGTTCTGCCAGCAGCTTATACCCCACCTTCGGCACGGTCACGATCTTGTCCGCCCAGTCCAGCTTTTTGCGCAGCCGGTGGATGTGCAGATCCAGCGCCCGCGGGTTCGGCTCCGCGTCGGGGCCCCAGACCCGCTCATACAAAATATCACGGTAGAGCGCCTGTCCCCGCGCCCGCACCAGAACCAACAGCAGCGTAAACTCCCGCGGGGTCAGCTCCACCGCGCGCCCGTTTTGGGTCACGGTGCGGTTGTCCGGGTCTACCTCGGCATCGAACACCCGCAGCGTCGCCGCCCGCCGCCCGGTGTGGCGCAGAAGTCCCTCGACCCGGGCCAGCAGCTCCGCCGGGGCAAACGGCTTGACGATGTAGTCATACGCGCCCAGCTTCAACCCGCGCACCCGGTCCGCCACGGCGTTTTTCGCCGTCAGAAAGATGACCGGCGTGCCGGTTGGCGCAATGTAGTCCATCAGTGCAAAGCCGTCCACGCCCGGCAGCATGACGTCCAGCAGCACCAGATCAAACTGCTGCTTTTCCAGCAGGTCGGCGGCCTGCTCGCCGTCGCAGGCCAGCACAAGCGGCTGCCCCAGCGGCTCCAGCGTCATCTCAATGAGCCTGGCAATATGCGGCTCATCATCCACGATCAAAATCGGAAGCATCGCGTTTTCCCCCTTTCGTTGAGGCCAGTATAGCACGGCAGGGTTTCTGAAAGTTTTCCGCTGTACAAAAAGTAGGAGCCGGGCATGCCCGGCCCGCAGCTTTCCCATCAGCTCCATCTCATGGGTAAGCTGCGGGCGAGGCATACCTCGCCCCTACCCTTCGTTTTATTCCCCCAAAAACTCCCGTATCTCCTTCTCCACGGCCCTGACTTCCTCCTCAAACGCCCGGGCGCTCACGCGCAGTGCGCCGTGCCCCATGACAATGATCTGCTCCGCGCCGTCGCTGCTGACAACGCGGGTGCGGTGCTCCTTCGCCAGCTCGTGGGTCGCGCGCTCAATGTACATATCCGCCGTCTCGGCCTCGCGGGTGTAGACAACATACAAATTGTGGTACTGCTCCACCTCCCGCGCACCGCCGCGCACCTTGTAGGCGTCAAAAACCAGGATCGGCACACAGCGGCGGTAGCCCGCGTAGTTGCACAGAATATCCATCAGCCTGCGCCGCGCGGCGTCCAGATTGCCGTCGGCCAGTTTCCTTAAATCATCCCACGCAAAAATGACGTTGTACCCATCCACCAGCAGGTAGTCCGGCCCGGCGGGCACGGGCTTTGCGGGTACGGACGCCGCCGCGGGGGCCGTGTGCAGGGCCGCGCGGGCCGCCTTTTTCGCGTCGCCCGTCTCGCCGCGGCGCTTTATTTTTCCGTAGGTTCGTTCAAAAATTACCAGAAGTTCTTTGTCCTGCTCCAGCGTGCCGCGGTAGGCATCGGCACGGCGGCGGCGCGCGTTGGCATCGTCCTCAGCGTCGGCTTCTTCTGTCGCCGTCTCGCCGTTCAGCCGCCGTTCCAGCCCGGTGGACAGATGTGCCCGGGCGGGCACCTCGTCCCATTTGACCAGATACCCGGCCCCGTGGGCGCAGAACACCGAATCCGCCGGGTTTTCCACATCCGCGTCGGGGTCATACCCCGCGGCGGAGACGATTTCGTCGGCGTTATGGCAGGCGTCGTACCCGGCAGGCAGCACAGCCCAGCGGCCCAGCCCGTGGGTGTAGGCCGCGACCTCCCGCGCATAGCCCCGCGCCGTCGCCACAGGCAGACGGCCCGTCAGCCGCACCGTACCGCCTGACGTCTCCGGTGCCTCAAAGCTGCCGCACATCCTCTGCACATCGGCCATGGCGCGGCCCAGCGCGTCGGCGGGCAGCTCCAACGTAAAATCATACCACGGCTCCAACAGCTGCACGCCGTCCTTCGCCTCGGCCATCCGCAGGCCCTGCCGCACGGCGCGGTAGGTCGCCTGGCGGAAGTCCCCGCCTTCGGTGTGCTTCTGGTGGGCACGGCCCGCCGCCAGCGTGATCTTCACATCGGTCAGCGGCGCACCGATCAGCACGCCCGGGTGGGTGCGCTCGGCCAGATGCGTTAAGATCAGCCGCTGCCAGTTTTCGGCCAGCGTGTCGGGCGGGCAGTCCGCCGCCAGCTGCACACCGCTGCCCCGCGCCCCCGGCTCCAGCAGCAGATGTACTTCGGCATAGTGGCGCAGCGGCTCATAGTGGCCAATGCCCTCCACCGCCCTTGTCAGCGTCTCTTTATACAAAATGCCGCCCTCGCTGAACGCCACAGTCAGCCCGAACCGCTCCTGCAAGATCGTCTGCAAAATTTCCAGCTGAACCTCGCCCATCAGCTGGACGTGTACCTCGCCCAGGTCGTCCCGCCAGTTGACGTGCAGCTGCGGGTCCTCGCCCTCCAGCGTTTGCAGCGCCTTTAATAAGGTATGGGGGTCGGCGTCACAGTCCACGCGGTAGTTGAGCACCGGCTCCAAAAGCGGCGTCTCGGCGTCGGATTCCGCGCCAAGCCCCTGCCCGGGCCGCATACTGACCGGCCCCGCTGCGGCCACGACCATGCCTGGCAGCGCCTCGCTGACCAGCCGGAATTTGCCGCCGTTGTACAGCCGCAGCGCGTCGGCCTTCTCGCCGCCGGGCAGCACATCTTTTACATGCAGCACGCCGCCCGTGACCTTCAGCCAGGTCAGCCGCGTGCCCGCATCCTCACTGATTTTGAACACACGTGCGCCGAATTCCGGCCACCGGGGCGGGGTGCGGGTCAGCGTCTGCAGGCCGCGCAGCAGCCCGTCCAGCCCGTCCAGCCGCAGCGCCGCGCCGAAAAACACCGGAAACACCTGCCGCCGCGCAATAGCGGTCTGCACGGTTTCCGCCGCTGCTGCGCCGGTCTCAAGCACCTCGTTCATCAGCGGCTCGCTGCACAGAGCCAGCGCCTCCGGGTCGGGCGCGGCGGAAAAATCCACGCACCCGTCCCCGAACCGCCCGCGCAGCTCCCGCAGGCGCACGGCGGCGTCCGCGCCGGGCAGATCCATCTTGTTGACAAATACAAACGTAGGTACGCGGTAACGTGCCAGCAGCTTCCACAATGTCTCGGTGTGGGCCTGCACGCCGTCGGTGCCGGAGACGACCAGCACCGCGTAATCCAACACCTGCAAAGCGCGCTCGGCCTCGGCGGAAAAGTCCACGTGGCCGGGCGTATCCAGCAGCGTCAGCTCGGTCTCGTCGGTACCGTCCGCGGCGGGCAGCGTCAGCACGGCCTGCTTGGCAAAGATCGTGATGCCCCGCGCCCTCTCCTGGCTGTCGGTGTCAAGAAAGGCGTCCCTGTGGTCCACGCGCCCCAGCTTGCGCAGCACCCCCGCGCGGTAAAGCAGCCCTTCGGCCAATGTAGTTTTGCCGCTGTCCACATGTGCCAGCAGCCCGACGACCAGACGTTTCATACCCGTTCCCCTTAGCTTTCAAAAATCATGCCCCTATTGTACAATTTTTCTTGCCATTTGGCAAACGCTGTGCTATACTTATCCCAAATCTACCGAGGAAGGAGAGCACCCCCTTATGCGTTGGCAGTTTGGTGTTGTGTTCCAGAAAAAAGGAAACCCCTGACCTACTGACGCTGTAAGTGTGCCCTTTTTTACCTCGGTAACGCTGTAAGTGTGCAGTTTTTGCGCCCTGTGGCTTTGCCGCGGGGCGCTTTTGTTATGCAAAAAATCGGGCACGTTTTCGTACAAAATCATGAAAGGGTGTTCCCCATGAATTTACAAAAGCAGCTTCGCTGCGTGTATCTGCACGCATTTACCTCTACCCTGCGCTTCACCGACGCCGTCTGGGTCGCGCTGCTGGCGGCCCGCGGCTTTACGCTGGCGCAAATCGGCCTGGCCGAGGGCGTTTTCCACGGCGTCAGCCTGCTGTGTGAGGTCCCCAGCGGCATGGCCGCCGATTTGCTGGGGCGGCGGCGCACGCTGATCTTCGGCGGTGCGCTGGGCGTTGTCTCCGCCGCCACCATGGCGTTTGCGCCCAGTCTCGCGTTCATCTGCGCGGGCATGGGGCTGAAAGCGCTGGGCTACAACCTGCTCTCCGGCACCACGGAAGCCCTGACCTACGACAGCCTGAAAACCGCCGGACGGGAGCGTGACTACATTAAAGTTGACGCCAAAGTGTCAATCTTCATGAAGCTAGCCTCCGCCCTCGGCGCACTGGCCAGCCTGCTGGCCGGGGTGCTGACTTCGGCGGGCTACTACCTTGCGGACGCCGCGGTCAGCGCCGTCTCCGCCTTGGCCGCGGCCAACCTGACCGAACCTGTCGTCACCGACGAACAGGCCGCCCGCGAGAAGCACATCTTACAAGAATTGCCCGCCCGGCTGCGTGTGCACATTTTGGACAGTCTCGACTGCCTGTGCAGCAGCACGCCGGCGCGGCGCATTATCATGGCCGACGCGGTCATCTCGCTGCCGTCCTACCTGACCTCGATGTTCGTCCAGCAGCGGCTGACCCAGCAGGGCTGGGCCATGGAATGGCTGTTCCTGCCGGGTCTGCTGGCCGGGGCCGCGGGCATGGCGGGCGCATCGCTGGGCCGCCGCCTGCACCCCAAACGGCTGCGCGCGCTCTATTTCGGCTGTGCGCTGCTCGTCGGCACAGGCACGCTTCTGGCGGGCGCGGCCCCGGCGCTGCTCTGCGCCGCTGGGCCGGTACTCGTACAGGGGGCACTCTCCGTCTGGTTTCTGCACAGTATGCAGCGGCTCAACGACGCGATCCCCAGTGACCGCCGTGCAACACTCATCAGCGTGGACAGCATGGCCTACAGTCTGCTGATGATCCCCGCCAGCCCGCTTGTTGGCCTTGTGGGCGACCTGACCGGCCAGGCGGGCGCAGGGCTCTGTGTACTGTGCGCACTTGTCGTCGTCAGCGGCCTTGCGGCAGCGGGCAAAACGCGCTATAATGGGCGCGGAGCATAATTACCCGATTTTTGTAGGGGCCGATGCCCGCATCGGCTCGCAACACAGGAGGCAAAATCCAGATGACATATAAAGAAGTTTTACAGGCTGCCCAGGGTCAGATGGGCCCCTGCCGCGCCTGCCCGGTCTGCAACGGCCGTGCCTGCGGCGGCACGATCCCCGGCCCCGGTGCCAAGGGCAGCGGCACGGTGGCCATCCGCAACTTTGACGCCTGGCGCAATGTACGGCTGAACATGGATACCATCCATGAAAATTTTGAGCCGGACACATCCCTGACGCTGTTTGGCCGTAGCTTCAAATATCCATTCTTTGCCGGGCCTGTCGGCGCCATGACGCTGCACTACGGCGACAAGTACAACGACCTGGACTACAACAATATCCTTGTCCCCGCCTGCGCGGCGGCCGGCATTGCTGCCTTCACCGGCGACGGCACGAACCACAAGGTCATGGAGGGCGCGGCTGCTGCCATCACGGCCTGCGGCGGCGCGGGCATCCCCACCGTCAAGCCGTGGGACAACGCCACGGTGGCCCGGAAAATAGCGCTGGCGCGCAGCTCCGGCTGCTTTGCCATGGCCATGGACATCGACGCGGCGGGCCTGCCGTTTTTACAGCACCTTGACCCGCCCGCGGGCAGCAAGACCGTGGAACAGTTAAAAGAAATTGCCCTGGCCGCGGGCGTGCCGTTTATCTTAAAGGGCATCATGACCGTCAAAGGCGCGGAAAAGGCCATCGAGGCCGGTGCCGCGGGCATTGTTGTCTCGAACCACGGCGGGCGCGTGCTGGACGACTGCCCCGCCACGCAGGAGGTGCTGGCCGACATCGTCGCCGCCGTGGACGGCCGCGCCAAAATTCTGGTGGACGGCGGCATCCGCACCGGCAGCGACGTGTTCAAGGCGCTGGCCCTCGGCGCAGACGCCGTGCTGATCGCACGGCCCTTCGTCACCGCCGTCTACGGTGCCGGTGCCGACGGCGTCGCCGCCTACACAGCCCAGCTCGGCAATGAGCTGGCCGACACGATGCGCCTGTGCGGTGCGCCCACGCTGGACGCCATCACCCGCGATATGGTACGAGTCATCAAGTAAAAAACACAATAAAAAATACCATGTTTCCCGGTTGCAAAAACCGTCGAAACATGGTATTCTTTTTATGCCGCTTTATGCGGCGGGCACTGCACATACGGCAGGCGGTTGGTCTCTACCCTCCGAAAGGAGGTGAGATCATGCGTTTTACATTCACGTTTTATGTTGGTCGCAAGACTATTACATTGAGCATCGTTGTAAAAAGCAAGAACCGCCACTCTGGCAAGTGACGGTTCTTAGGTTCTTACCTATCAACCCAATTTGAAAGAGACCAACCGCTTGTCGCAGTGCCTTTTTCTATACCTATTATAACGCTGTGCAGTCCCTTTGTCAAGCCGCAGCCTGCCGCCTCTTCCCTGCATAAATATTCTTTTTTCTGCAAAAATCCCCCAAACCTCTTGCATAACCCGCGGTTTTGCATTACTATTAAAGCATACCGCCGCTTTAAACCGGCAGTGTGAGGGATCTGTGCGAAGTATAGGAGGAAGTATCATGAAAAAATTCATCAGCACCGTTCTGGCACTCGGCATGGCCGCGAGCCTGGCCGCCTGCGGCGGCAGCGCATCCACGGCAGCTTCTACGGAAAGCACCGCAGCTTCCGCCGCTGACGCCACTGCCGACAGCGACCTTGCCTACATCAAAAACAAGGGCAAAATGACCATCGGCTACACCGTCTATGAGCCGATGAACTACACTGACGCCGACGGCAATTTCACCGGCTTTGACACCGAGCTTGCCACTGCCGTCTGCGAAAAGCTGGGCGTGGAGCCGGACTTTGTTGAGGTCAACTGGGACACCAAAATTGTCGAGCTGGACGCCAAGAGCATCGACTGCATCTGGAACGGCATGACCCTGACCGATGACATCATGGCCAACACCGCCTGCACGAAGGCCTATGCCAAGAACGCGCAGGTCGTCGTCATGAAGGCCGATGCCGATTACAGCTCCACCGCCGACCTTGTCGGCAAGACCATCGTGGCCGAGGCCGGTTCTGCCGGTGAGAGCGCCATCAGCGAGGACGAGAGCCTCTCCCAGGCCGACTACGTCAGCAAGTCCGTCCAGACTGACTGCCTGATGGAGGTCGCCGCCGGTACGGCTGACGCCGCCGTGCTGGATCTGACGCTGGCCACCGCCATGATCGGCGAGGGCACCGACTACGCAAACCTCGCCATCAAGGACGAGCTGAACGCCGAGGAGTACGGCGTCGCCTTCCGAAAGGGCAGCGATGCCGCCGACGCTGTGAACGCCGCCTTTGACGAGCTTAAGACCGACGGCACGATGCAGGCCCTGGCCGACAAGTACAGCCTGACGCTGGCCGACTGATGGGCGAGGCAGCAGTCATCTGGGGCCGCCTGACCGAGGCGTTCTGGCTCAACTGCCAGCTGTTCGGTCTGACTCTATTGTTCGCACTGCCGCTGGGGCTGGTGGTGTCGTTCGGCTCCATGAGCAGGCTTGCCCCGCTGCGCGGCGTCGTCAAAACGTTTGTCTGGGTCATCCGCGGCACGCCGCTGATGCTGCAGATCCTGGTCATCTACTTAGGGCCCGGCCTGCTGGGCTTCACCAGCCCGTGGCCGTCCGGCGGCAGCGGGCGTCTGGTCGCCGCCGTCGTAGCGTTCGCCATCAACTACGCCTGCTATTTCTCGGAAATTTACCGCGGCGGCATCGAGGCTGTGCCCAGGGGCCAGACCGAGGCCGGGCAGGTGCTGGGCATGACAAAGACCCAGATTTTCTTCCGCGTCACGCTCCTGCAGGTCATCAAGCGCATCCTGCCGCCCATGGGCAATGAGATCATCACGCTGGTCAAGGATACCTCGCTGGCGAACGTCATCGCCAACAAGGACATCATCATGATGGCGAAAGAGTACAGCGCCAAGGGCCTGATCTGGCCGCTGTTCTCCACAGCGGTGTTCTTCCTCGTGTTCGTCGGTGCGCTGACGCTGCTGTTCGGCTGGCTGGAAAAGCGGCTGGACTATTTCAAGTAAGGGGGCGCGGCTATGGCATTGTTGGAAGTAAACGGCATCGGCAAGAGCTTTGGTGCCACAAAGGTGCTGCGCGACATCTCGTTTGATCTGGCCGAGGGCGAGGCTCTCGCCATCATCGGCTCGTCCGGCTCCGGCAAAACAACGCTGCTGCGCTGTCTGAACTTTCTGGAGACCGCCGACACCGGCAGCATTACGGTAGCGGGTGAAACGCTGTGGAGCGCCGCCGACACCAAAACGCAGAGCGAAGAAGCCATCCGCAAAAAACGTCTGCACTTCGGCCTTGTGTTCCAGAGCTTCAACCTGTTTCCCCAGTACACGGCGCTGCAAAACGTCATGCTGGCGGGCCAGCTCCTGGCGAAGGAGCGCCCCGACTACAAGCAGAACCGGCGGCAGATTCTGGCCGACATTGAAACGCAGGCAAAGGCCCTGCTGGCGCAGATGGGGCTTTCTGACCGGGAGAACCACTACCCGCACCAGCTCTCCGGCGGGCAGCAGCAGCGCGTGGCGATTGCCCGCGCACTGGCGCTGCACCCGGACATCCTCTGCTTTGATGAGCCGACCTCGGCCCTTGACCCCGAGCTGACCGGCGAGGTGCTGCGCGTCCTGCGCGAGCTGGCCGAGCACAAGACGACGATGATCATCGTCACACACGAGATGAAGTTTGCCCGCGACGCTGCGGACCGCATCCTCTTCATGGACGGCGGTGTCGTCGTCGAGCAGGGCGACGCCAAGGAGCTCATCGACCACCCCAAAGAGGAACGCACCCGGCAGTTTTTGGCAAGCTACGGGAAATAACCGAAACCGGCAGACCGTTTTCAGGCGGCCTGCCGGTTATGTATTATTGTCGCTGTGTTTGCCTTGCCGAGACTGTAGGGGCGCATTCTATATGCGCCCGCGCCCGTTTTCTATTTGCGTTTTCCCCTCACGGAGCCTCCGTAGGGGCGCATTCTATATGCGCCCGCGCCGTCCACGGCGGCGGAAGCATCCCCGGACGGATAGGGAATCCGCCCCTGCAAAGCATTTTTTCGCGTCAATGCGCTATTACCGCACCGCAATACACTCGATCTCGACGAGCGCTCCCTTCGGCAGCGCGGCGATCTGCACGCAGCTGCGCGCGGGGAAGCCGCCGTGGAAGTAGGTGCCGTAAACTTCATTCACGGTGCCGAAATCCCCCAGATCCTGCACAAATACTGTCGTCTTGACGACATTGTCCAGCGTCAGACCGGCCTCCTGCAGCACAGCCTGCAGATTCTTGAGCGCCTGGTGTGCCTGGGCCTGCACGCCCTCGGCCAATGCACCGGTGGCGGGGTCCAGGCCGAGCTGGCCGCTGCAATAGACGGTGTCACCGGTGTCAACAGCCTGGGCATAGGGGCCCAGGGCGGCGGGTGCGTTCGTGGTAGCAATACGCTTCATGATACTAAACACTCCTCTATATCATTTTTCAGGCTCGTCGGTCTCGGGCGGCCATACAAAGCCGCGCCGGGCCAGACAATCCTGCAAAAACTCCGTTGCCTGCTTCGTGTAGGCGTCGTTGTCGTGGTAGTAGCTCACGGCGTGCTCTGCGCCGTGTACCGTCAAAAATTTCTTACCCTTCGCGCGGCAGGCTTCATAGTTGCGCTTCCCCATATCATAGGGTACAAAGCCGTCCGCGTCGCCGTGGACAAACAAAATCGGCACCTTGCTCTGCGCTGCGGCGGCCTCGCAGTCGGCGTCCTCGGGGTCAAAGTGGCCGAACAGGATCGCGCCCAGCCGTCCAACCGCATAGGTCAGCTCCAGCGGCATGCCGGGCAGATACTCCGGCAGGCACTTGCGGGTGATCTCCCGCGGGCTGGTGTAGCCGCAGTCCGCCACAATGCCGCAGACGTTGTCCGGCAGGTTCAGCCCGGCGGCCAGCAGCACGGTGGCCGCACCCATCGAGACGCCCATCAAAAAGATCGGCACCTCGGGGCCGAAGCGGCTCCGCGCCCAGACCGTCCAGTCGCGGGCGTCGTAGCGCTCCTTCACGCCCATCGTAATCGTATGGCCGCCGCTGTAGCCGTGGGCGCGCTGGTCGGGCAGCAGCACATTGTAGCCCAGCGCCGTACACAGCGTATAGCCGCCCAGGCCGTCCCGCTCCGCATAGCCGCGGTAGCCGTGGAAGATGATTGCCAGCGGCGCGCCATCGGCGTGGTGGTAGTAGCGTGCGGCCAGCGGCGTACCGTCCTGCGCCGTGATGTGCACGGCCTTGAACATATCCCGCGCCAGCGCGTCGGCGTCGGGGCCCATGGCCTTGCGGTAGCACTCCCGCGTGGGCATATCCGCCGGGGAGGGCACCTTCGTCGTCGGCTTCTGGTAAAAGGCAACGCGGTAGACGGCATACGCCGCGCCCAGCACCGCCGTGCCCGCCGCGGCCCCTGCCGCCAAAAGAGGATGCTTTTTCATAACGGTCACCTCGTTTTCACTTTCCCAGATTATAACAAATTTCCTGGCATATCGCAACGATGTACCAAAAAAGTTTACACTTGCCAGCGCGGCACTTTCGCGGTATAGTAAAAGCATTCCATAAATGGAGGCCGCCCCCATGAGCGAACTGACCCAGACCCTGAAGATACTCGTCACCCGCTACCCCGGCACAATGGCCGAGCTGGCCCGCAAAGCGTCGATCGACCGCTCCACACTGTACAAAATTGTAAGCGGTCAGCGCACCCCGCGGGAGTTCCAGCTGGAGCACCTGGCCGACGCGCTGGAATTGAGCGAGGAAGAAAAATCCGCCCTGCTGCTGCAATACAAGCAGCGTGGCCGCGGCCCCGATCCCAGGCTGCGCGCCGAGCTGCACCACCTGCTGGAGGTCTCTTTCCGGGTGGAGGATTTCACCCACCGCGAGGGCCTTATCTCCAACGAAGCCGCCAGCCAGCTGCGCTGCAGCGAGCAGTACATAGAGGGCAGCCGCGCAGTCGCCGCCGCCGTGGCATCGCTGGTGGCCAACCACATTCTGTCCGGCGATACCCGCCCGCTGCTCCTCTCGCCGTTCACAAACCCCACGCTGGACCATGTGCTGGTGGAACGCTTTTCGGCAGCGGACGGCGCACCCGTCGCACTGTCCCAGCTGCTGGTTTATGCCGAGAACCGCGACATTCCCCGGGAATGGGTGTCCGGCGTGTCCATTCTGACCCGCACACTGCCGTTCCTTTTCCTGCCCAAGCTGAATTACGAGGCCCGCGTCGTGCCCAGCGTCATGACCGAGCCCAGCCCCGGCACGCTGATGCCTGTCTATCTGCTGCTGCCGAAGGCCGCCGTCATGATGGACATCCAGGGCCAGAAGGCCTACATCATCATGGACCGTCAGGCCGTCGAAAATCTGCGCCTTGCGTTCAGCCGCAAATATCTCAACGCCGCATCGGTGCTGAAGCTGGCCACCAATGCCCACGACTTTTCGGAATCCATAGCGCTGTACAACGACCTCTTTTCGGAAAAGCGCCGCTGCTCCATGATCCGCTACCAGCCGCCGTTCGCCCTGTTTGCCGACGAGAAAATGGCCCTGCAGCTTGTCCGGCCCGGCGCCGCGCTGCAGTCCCTGCCCGCCCTGCTCGAACACCTGCAGATGTGGAGCGCCCAGCCCCCGGACCTCTATTTCTGTGAGGAAGGTCTTTTGCAGTTTGTACGCACCGGGAAAATGTTCGACATTCCGCCGGATCTGTGCGATGCGCCGGACATTCCCACCCGCCGGGAGCTGCTCCTGCGGCTGCGCCGCGCTGCGGAGTCTGACCGCCGCACCCTGCGCATCGTGGACTCTGCCCAGCTGGCGCCGACTCCGTCGATGAGCGTCAATGTTTTTCAAGGCCGCGGCGTTGTGTTCTGCCAGGCTATCCGGGAGCCGGACGGGCAGTACTGCCGCGAATATCTGATGCAGGACCCCATCCTGACCGAAGCCCTGCTGACCTACCTCGATGACGGCCACGCCTCTGATTGGCTGCGCAGCCAAAAATATACGCTTGACTTTATTGATTATTGTCTGCGTCTGCTGTAAAATAGAAGCAGTATCGGTCCTGCCTGTACGGCAGGGCCCTTTCTGCAAAGGAGAAAAGCAATGGCACATACCGAGACCATGCTGGAAAGCAGGGAAATCTTCAATGGCCGCGTCATCCGCGTGACCGTGGACAAGGTACAGCTTGAGGACGGCACGACCTCGACGCGGGAGATCGTCCACCACCACGGCGGCGCCTGCATCCTGCCTGTGGACGCCGACGGCAGCGTGACGATGGTACGTCAGTTCCGCTACGCCTTCGGCGAGGAGATCTGGGAGCTGCCCGCCGGTAAGCTCGAGGCGGACGAGGACCCATTTGAGGCCGCCAAGCGCGAACTGAGCGAGGAGTGCGGCCTGACCGCCGACAATTTTATCGACCTCGGCGTCGTCTATGCCACCGTCGGCTACGACAGCGAGAAAATCTATCTGTGGGCCGCCACCGGCCTGCACAGCACAGCGCAGCACCTCGACGCGGGCGAGTTCCTTGATGTCGTCAAAATGCCGTTCGACAAGGCTCTCGGCCTTGTGATGGACGGCACGATCAAGGACAGCAAGACCCAGGTCGCGCTGCTGAAATACGCGCAGCTGCGCGCAAAAGTCTGAATGGGCGTTGAAATTCTGGACAACGGCACCCGCGTGCTGACCGCGCCGGGCGCGACATTCGGCACCGACGCGCTGCTGCTGGCCCGCTTCGCGCAGCCCCGCAGAAACGAGCGCGCGCTCGACCTGTGCAGCGGGTGCGGCATCGTCTCACTCGTTTGGCACGACGCCGGGCACCGCGGCCCCTGCACCGCGCTGGAGATCGACCCCGCCGCGTCCGCCCTCTGCGCCGCGGCCCTGGCCGAAAACGCCGACGCCGCGCACATCGCGCCGGTCTGCGGCGACCTGCGGCAGCTCTGCACCGCCGGGCCGGAGCAGGGGCAGTACGATTTTGCCGCCTGCAACCCGCCGTACTTCACAGCCGGTCCCCGCAGCCCGGACCCGCGCCGGGCCGAGGCCCGCCACACCGGCAGCTGCACCACCGCCGACGCCGTGGACTGTGCGCGCCGCGCCCTGCGGGACGGCGGGCGGTTCCTGCTCTGCCAGCGCCCGGAGCAGTTGGCGGAAATTCTGGCCGCCTTACGCGCCGCGCGCCTTGAGCCGAAGCGTCTGGCTTTTGTCAAGAACCGCCCCGACGCCGCGCCCTGGCTTTTTCTCGTCGAAGCCCAGAAGGGCCGCAAAACCGGCCTGCGCGTCGAGCCGGACATTCTGATCCAATCCGGCGCCGCCCTCTATGGGCCAACTACTTTGTAGGGGCGGGCAATGCTCGACCGTGCTCGTTTGCGGCAGCGGCAAACGCCCCGGGCGGATATGGAATCCGCCCCTACATTTTGTTTTTGCCGCAGGCAAAAACGCCACCTTCTTTATTATTTCTTATTTATTATTTTTTATTTAAAAACGCCTTTTAAAAAGGAAACTACCATGCTGAATTTTATCCTCGGCCCCTCCGGGTCCGGTAAATCCTATCAAATGCTGGCAGAGCTGCGCA
>OHVJ01000315.1_pt1 | contig 15495 bp, 10 predicted proteins | sample 1579471 | NCBI WGS metagenome assembly OHVJ01 (sample SAMEA3882532, study PRJEB24775) | human gut metagenome | biome: human-associated habitat; feature: intestine environment; material: feces | place: Netherlands | collected 2009/2010 | reverse complement strand
TGAAGAAAGGAGATACCGTGTGGGTGCATTGTAGTGAATGAGAGATCTATCACTCAATAATGTACCATTGACATAGCTGGTGAGCCATGGTAGTCTAGGGTTACAACATGGAGATGGGACAGGGCTGACGGAGTAAAGTGGAAATGACCACGGGTACTGTACTATCTGAAACGCCGACCGTCTGGGCAGAATTTCTGCTCAGACGGTTTTTGTTTAGAAAAAAATCAGTGCTGCCATCCCCCGGCACACGCCCCACCCACCTATGCTATAATGAAATGGAAAGCCATTGTGAGAGCATGTCGTTTTTTGAAAGGAGATCCACATGTTAAGCGATATCGAAATTGCACAGAAAGCTGAAATGAAGCCGATCACTGAAATCGGTGAAAGCATCGGCATCCCGGCAACGGAACTGGAAAACTACGGCCATTACAAAGCGAAGGTCTCTCTGAAATTCACCAGAGAGCTGGAAAAGAAACCGAATGGCAAGCTCATCCTTGTGACGGCGATCTCTCCGACACCGGCCGGTGAAGGCAAGACCACGACCACCGTCGGTCTCGGGCAGGCTCTTTCTCAGCTCGGCAAGAAGACGATGATCTGCCTTCGTGAACCATCCCTTGGTCCTTGTATGGGCATCAAGGGCGGCGCAGCAGGCGGCGGCTATTCGCAGGTCGTCCCGATGGAAGATATCAATCTTCATTTCACAGGCGATCTCCATGCGATCACCGCTGCACACAATCTTCTCGCTGCCATGGTGGACAACCACATCCAGCAGGGGAACGTACTCGGCATCGATCCGCGCCGCGTCGTTTGGAACCGTGTCATGGATATGAATGACCGCGTGCTCCGTCACATCGTCGTCGGTCTTGGCGGTCATCCGAATGGCGTACCGAGAGAAAGCGGCTTCGATATCACCGTCGCATCGGAGGTCATGGCGATCCTCTGTCTGGCTCGTTCCATCAGCGACATGAAGGAACGCTTTGCCAAGATCATTGTCGGCTACACCTATGACAATGCCCCGGTCACTGCGGGCGACATTCATGCGGAAGGCGCGATGGCAGCTCTTATGAAGGATGCACTGAAGCCAAATCTTGTGCAGACGCTCGAGCACGTCCCGGCCTTCATTCACGGTGGTCCATTTGCGAATATCGCGCATGGCTGCAACTCTGTCCTTGCGACGAAGACGGCACTGCATCTCGCTGACTATGTCATCACGGAAGCAGGCTTCGGCGCCGATCTCGGCGCTGAAAAGTTCCTTGACATCAAGTGCCGTTTCGCCGGTCTGAAGCCGGATGCGGCGGTCCTTGTTGCGACTATCCGTGCGCTTAAGATGAATGGCGGAAAAGCGAAGAATGAACTCACAGAATCCGATCCGGAAGCGGTCAAGAGAGGCCTTCCGAACCTCATGCGCCATATTTCCAACATGAAGAAATTTGGCCTGCCGATCGTTGTTGCGCTGAACATGTTCCCTGCTGACACCGCAGAAGAGAAGAAGGTCATCGAAGATGCCTGCGCGGAAGTCGGCGTCGCAGTGGCAGAGTCCAATGTATTTACAGAAGGCGGCAAAGGCGGTCTGGATCTGGCTACCAAAGTCCTCTCCGCCATTGATCAGGGTTCTAACTATCACACCCTCTATGATCTGGAAGGCAGCCTGAAAGACAAGATCGAAACCATTGCGAAAGAGATCTACGGCGCAGCGGATGTCGCTTACGATCCAGCGGCTGCCAAGGAACTGAAGCACATCGAAGAGATGGGATTTGCCCATGTCCCGGTCTGCATCGCCAAGACGCCGGCCTCCTTCAGCGACGACCCGACCAAGCTCGGGGCGCCGGAGGGCTTCACGCTCCATGTCAGAGAAGCGCGCATTGCTGCAGGCGCTGGCTTTGTTGTCATTCTTACCGGCAAGGTCATGACCATGCCGGGGCTTCCTCGCCGTCCGGCTGCGGAGAAGATCGATGTGGATGAGGAAGGAAATATCACGGGGCTCTTCTGATGGCAATGATCTTAGACGGAAAAGAAACTGCGGCTGCTCTGAAAGAAGAGCTCGCCCTGCGCCTTGCAAAACTGCGCGAGAAGCACTATGAGCCCAAGCTCGCCATCGTTCTGGCCGGATCCTCCAAGCCGTCTGCCATGTACGCATCTTTTATGCAGAAGGTCGCCAAGGGCTATGGCATTGATGCAGAGATCTTCCGCGCCTCCGATGCTGTGACAGAAGAAGAGCTGGGCTCTCTTGTGACAGATCTCAGTGCGGATCAGGAAATCACTGGCATCCTCATGATGATGCCGCTTCCGAAAGGCATCCGTGCAGAGAAAATGATCGCTCTTATGAATCCGGATAAGGATGTCGACGGCCTCACTGATACGAATGCAGGCCGTCTGACTGCGGGAAAGGCAGGCCTCTTCGCCTGTACGCCGCGCGCTGTCATGGCGATTCTGGATCACTACAAGATCCCGATCGATGGGAAGAAAGCCGTCATCATCGGACGCAGCAATGTCATCGGAAAGCCGGTCTCTCTGATGCTCCTTTCGAAGAATGCGACCGTTACCATCTGTCACTCGCATACGAAGGACATCGCCTCTATCACAAGAGAGGCAGATATCCTTGTCGCAGCCGTCGGTCATGCCAACTATGTGACCGCTGACATGGTGAAGGAAGGTGCGACAGTCATCGATGTGGGGATCAACCGCGTGGATGGAAAGACCGTGGGGGATGTGGATTATGAAGCCGTTGCGGCAAAAGCCGGAGCCATTACACCGGTTCCGGGCGGTGTCGGAAGCGTCACTACGACCATGGTGATCGAAAATATTATCGCAGCGGGAGAAAAGCTGGCGAAATGATTCGTGTTTCCTTAGAAAAACTCAGTCCGAGAGGGCTGAGTTTTTTCATGGAGAACGCCGCTGCCGTCTGCGTGTCTTTGCGAAATATGGTATAATACAACCGATTGCATGCAAAGGAGAAAATTATGCGCGTCTTAGGCATTGACCCCGGTACCGGGCGCTGCGGCTTCGGTGTGGTTGAGAAGCATGGCACCACCATCACTCCGGTCAACTATGGCGTCATTGAGACGTACAAAGACCAGAGCGACCTCGAGCGGCTGAACATCGTTTACGAAGGCATCGCTGAGCTCATCGCGACATATCGGCCTGCGTTCATGGGGGTAGAGACACTTTATTTCAATACGAATATTACGACGGGCATCAAGGTGGCGCAGGCGCGCGGCGTGATCCTGCTCGCAGGCTATCGCCAGAACGTTCCCATCATCCCGGTGACGCCGCTGCAGGTGAAGCAGCAGCTGACCGGCTATGGCCGCGCTGACAAGAAGCAGGTCATAGAAATGGTGAAGCGAATGATGCACATCACGAAAAAGATCGATCCGGACGATGCCGCAGATGCACTTGCGATCGCGCTGACCGCGATCTATCGCCTGGAGCATAAGACTGGAGCATAAGAATTGGACGCCGGGGGGATAGGAAATATCGCTGGACTGGAAGGCCACCTTTAGGCATTATCCATGTATACTTTGCGGCCTTTTCCGTGCAGCATCCGGCGGACTCATTCAAGCTGATGGTCTCTTTCATAGGTAAAGGAATAGTTTCTCATGATCGGATATATCAAAGGCCGTGTGACGGCCCTTTTCAAAGATTTCTGTTTTTTGGAAACAGGCGGCATCGGGTATCGGATCTTTATTTCCGATAAGACCCGTCAGCAGCTCATGACCGGGGAAGAGGCGAAGCTCTTCACGTACATGGCAGTCCGTGAGGATGCGATCCTGCTCTATGGCTTTCTCGGACAGGAAGAGCAGGAGCTCTTTCTGCTTTTGATCTCGATCTCCAAGATCGGGCCCAAGGTCGCGATGGGCATCCTCTCTGCCATGACGCCGGCTGCTTTTGTCGGTGCGGTGAAGGCACAGAATGTCTCCCAGCTGACAAAGCTCCCCGGTATAGGCAAGAAGACGGCGGAGCGTCTTCTTGTCGAGCTCAAGGATAAGGTCGGTGTCTTTGCTTCGGTTGAAACGGAGATCCCTTCGGTCTCTGCGGCAGAGCAAGACGAAGGAGTGAGCGGAGAAGCAGTGCGTGCACTCATGGCGCTCGGCTATGAGGCGGAAGAGATCGCGCCTGTCCTTAAGAGGCTTGCGGGCGAGTATGACAATGTTTCTCAGCTCGTCGGAGCGGCATTGCGGGAGTTTGGGAAGAACAGAGGATAGGGGTAGCCCCTTGGGTGTGCCGTCCTTTGATTGGGAGTGAAAGCTTCGCTTGAATGAGAAATTAGAAATGAGAAATGCGAAATGATGGTGCGGCGCGAAAAAATAAGGAAGCGCCGAAAAGCATAAATACGGCGATGCCAGAAGATGGCATTTAAGTCACCAGTCACTAGTCACTAGTCACTCGAGGCCACTTTCAAACTTATTGAAATCTATGGAATCGATTTTCTGAACCTTTTTCAAAGGAGTCTTCATGAAGAACAAATACATCAAAAGCCTTGGCGGTGAAGAGGAAGAGGTGCTAGGCAGCAAGGGGCGCATCGTTTCCACCGAAGAAAGCGCAAAAGACGAGTGGCAGACGACGCTTCGTCCGCAGCATCTGGACGATTATATCGGACAGGAAGCCTTCAAGAAGAATCTCAAGGTGTACATCGAGGCAGCGAAGTCGCGCAAAGAGCCGCTGGATCATGTACTGCTCTATGGACCGCCGGGACTCGGCAAGACCACCATGGCGAAGATCATCGCCAATGAGCTGGGATCGCAGTTTAAAGTGACGAGCGGTCCGGCCATCGGGCGTCCGGGGGAGCTGGCTTCCATCCTGACGACATTGCAGGACCACGATGTACTTTTCATCGATGAGATCCATCGACTGAATCGGAATGTCGAAGAAATCTTGTACTCTGCGATGGAAGACTTTTCTCTGGATATTGTCATGGGGAAGGGGACTGGCGCCAGCTCCATCCGCATCGATCTTGCTCATTTCACGCTGATCGGTGCGACAACGCGGGCAGGCTCTCTCTCCGCGCCGCTGCGTGACCGATTCCTCATCACGAACCATATGCAGTTCTATGAACCGCAGGAGTTGAAAAAGATCATTACCCGTGCAGCGCACATCCTGCAGATCGAGATCGAGGACAGCGGGGCAGAGGAGATCGCTCGACGCTCGCGCGGGACACCGCGTATCGCGAACCGCCTTTTGAAGCGCATCAGAGACTTTGCGCAGGTGAAGGGGAGCGCGATCACGGCGGATATTGCCGCAGAGGCGCTGGCTGCGCTTCATGTCGATGAGATCGGACTTGATGATCTGGATAATCAGATCCTGAAGGCGATCATTTATAAATTCAATGGCGGTCCTGTCGGGATCGACACCATTTCTGCCGCTGTCAGCGAAGAGCGCGCGACCATCGAAGATGTCTGCGAGCCTTATCTCATGCAGATCGGCTTCCTCTCCCGTACCCCTCGCGGCCGTCTTGCCACTGAGGCAGCCTATGAGCACATCGGAGCAGCTTTTCCTATGAAAGGGGAAAAGTGATGCGGAACATACCGCAGCCACATTTCCCTAAATCCCCTATAAGAAGGTATCTGTTTATGAAAAAATACATGGTCATTCTGCTGTCATTGTCCCTGCTGCTCCCCTTGGGGTCGGCATCCATGGCAGCGACGCAGCCGGTCCCGGGAAAATCTACAGTGACTATCCATAGATCGCCACGGGTGATCACCCGTAAGACCACGGGGCAGAAGAAGACGCAGTCATCTGCGGAGTCCCATAGAAAAAGGACTGAGACAGGACAGATGATCGAGGTCGGGCTTCAGTCGGGAAGCGAGCTTTCTTTGACCGGACTTTCTGCATTTCATGTGGAAGCGGGGAGCAGCCTCGGCTCTTATCCGGCGGGGACGCGGCTTACGATCTCTAAAAGCGGGAACGGTCTTTCTGTCAATGGAAAAAGCGCGGGAGCCAAGATCTATTTCAGATCCAGCGGCAGCGGGGCTGCCTTTGCCGTGAAGGGAAATCAATATCGCGGCGTGATCAAGGCCATCGCTTCTCCTTCCGGCGTAACACTGGTGAATCAGGTCTCTATGGAGGATTACCTCAAGGGGGTCGTTCCCTGTGAGATCGTCCCTTCCTGGCAGATGGATGCCATCAAGGCACAGGCTGTGGCGGCCAGAACGTATGCTATGTTTCATAAGAATGGCTATCGCTCAGCCGGCTACGATGTGACAGACGATACACGCACGCAGGTCTATCGCGGCGTATCAGCAGAGACAGAGGCTACGAATCGCGCTGTCATGGAGACGGCGGGAGAAGTCGTCACCTACGGCGGCTCGCCGATCGATGCGGTTTTCCATGCGAGCGGCGGCGGCTATACGGAAAACTGTGAAAACGTATGGGGATCGGCAGTGCCATATCTCAAAGGCGTGCCGGAAGACAAGTACGCGACCCCATGGAAGAAGACGATCTCTCTTGCTTCCTTCATGAAGATGGCGGATGTCGGCAAACTGAAGGGGATCAAGCTGTCGGCCCTCCATATCGGAGAGGCGCATAAGGCGAGTGACCGCGGGATTTCCGGACGCGTAAAGTCTGTGACACTTGTCGGTTCGAAGGGAAATCGGGTGGTTTCGGGGGACCGGCTGCAGCAGATCTATGACCTGAACAGTACACTTTTTGATCTGTCTGTCAGCGGAAATCAGCTCGTTATCACCGGCTATGGCTATGGTCATGGTCTTGGCCTTTCGCAATGGGGGGCAGAAGCCATGGCAGAAAAGCACGGCGGGGCCAAAGATTACTACAAGACCATCCTTACGCATTATTTCACCGGAACGAAAGTGGAGAAGGTATATTGAGGGGAGACGCTGGATACGCGCATACTTTGTTGTTTAATTTCATGAGGGATAACCCACTGAATCAATCAGCCCGTTTCCCCTTTATCATGGAGCATGTATATGAAGAAAAAGATCATATCCGCTTGTCTCGCTGCATGTTTCTCTCTTTCCCTGGGGGCAGTCATATCTGCAGAGACCATTCCGATCCGGCAGAAGGAAACGCTGGCAAGTCCATCAGCCCAGCAGATGAAAGCGGCTCCAGAGAAGCAGCCTAAGAAAGAAAAAGCGAAAAAGAAAAAAGATAAAAAGAATAAGAAAGAGAATAAAAAGGCGGAGAATAAGGAAGCGTCACCCATCTCTCAGATGGACGAGCCATGGATCGAAGTGGGGCTCACTTCCGGCATGCGCCTCTCTCTTACCGGGCTTGAAGCGTGCCGGGGAACGGTCGATGGGAAGACCGTGAGCACCTATCGAAAAGGGGAAGAGCTCTCCATCTCACGCGCAGGGCAGATGATCTCCATCAATGGAAAAAAGCTCGGCACCGCGGTTTATCTCGAGCCTGTCCAGACCGAGCCGTCCTTTGCGGTGAAAGGGAATCGCTATCGCGGAAAGATGAAGCTCATCCCCTCCCCATGGAATGAGGGCGTGGTGATGGTGAATGTGGTGCCGATGGAGGAATATCTTCGCGGCGTCGTTCCGAGCGAAAGCATTCCCACTTGGAAAATCGATGCGCTGAAGGCGCAGGCTGTCGCTGCGAGGACCTATGCCCTCTATCACAGGAACGGCTATCGCGCATCGGGCTATGATGTGACCGATGATGTGGAGAGCCAGGTCTACAAAGGTGCCGGCGTGGAGACGAAGGCGACCGATGAAGCCGTCAGGGAGACCCGCGGTGAGGTCATCACCTATGAGGGGAAAGCGATCGATGCACTCTTCCATGCGGATGGCGGTGGCTACACGGAGTATGGCGAAAATGTCTGGGGGATTTCAAAGCCTTACCTGCAGGGCGTCCCTGAGGAGCTCTCCCTCCAGACAAAGAAACCATGGACAGTCACGCTGACGCGGGATGCGTTTTCGGAAAAACTGAGCGCGTCCGGCTATGGCGTCGGAAAGATACAGAATATCAAGCTGTCAAATCTGCAGTTTGGCAAAGTCCATTATGCGGGAGACCGCACACCGGCAGGCCGCGTGAAGAAACTCATCTGTCGCGGCAGCAGCGGCTGGGTGAGCCTCTCGGGAGTGACGATGAGAAAGATCTTTGGCCTCAGGAGTGCGATGTTTGATATCCTTTTCAAAGGAGATCAGCTCATCATCACCGGCTATGGCTATGGTCATGGTCTCGGCCTCTCTCAGTGGGGCGCGGAGGCCATGGCGGAAAAGCACGGCGATGGGAAAGATTATTACAAAGAGATCCTCGCGCATTACTATCAGGGGACAAAAGTGGAAAAGTGGTATAAATGAAAGGGTTCAGGGTTCAGGGTTAGCCCGTGGGGCGGGGCGTCCTTTGATTCTATTTGAAAGCCTCGTTTGAATGAGAAATTAGAAATGAGAAATGCGAAATGGTGGTGCGGCGCAAAAAATAAGGAAGTGCCGCAGAGTTTTGATAGCGCTTCGCGCCGTCGTCATCTCGAGCGTAGCCGAGAGATCTCTCTTGCAGAACGGTCAGCGCACTATTTGCGCTATTTCGATTACCGCTTGCTTCTAATCCCTAATCCCTAGCCACTCATTCCTGCTTTCAAACTTCGTGGTTCAGGGGGAAAAATGAGGAATGAAGGTAGCAGCTCCGCCGCGAATATATTTTGCAGCGAAGCTGCCACCACAACCTTGAACCCATCAACCTGAACCCTGAACCCATTATATGATTTCCCTCTCCCTATAGATCACGCATGCAGCGAGGAAAAAGCAGAAGGCTGTCGACCAGAAGACCATACCATAGCCCCACTGCATTGCGATGGCGCCCGACGCCATGGGGCCGGCGACATTGCCCATAAGAGCGAAACTGGTCGAGAAGCCCACCACCATCGTACGCTTTTCCGCCGGCACCGCCGTGGCAAGGATGGTATTGGCCAGCGGCATGATCATCCCGAGGGAGAAGCCGGTGAGCCCGCGCATGAAGCCCAGCGTCCAGACCTCCGGCATCAGGTACTGGAGAATGAAGTTCACGCCTGTCACAAGAGACGCAATGATGAGGATCCTCGGCATAGAGATCCGCTTAGCAAGGCGCGAAACATTCAAAGAAGAGGTGACGCTCGTGGCGCCTGCGATGAAGATGATGATCCCGACGATCGTCGCGACCGCCATGGCATCTCCACCCATCATTTCCTTGATATAGAGCGGGAGGATCGGACCGATCCCTGTCATCCCGCAATTGCAGAGAAACTGCAGCATGACCATCAGCCGGACGACGGGATTCTTCATAAAGTAGGAAAGCTGCTTCACGAAAGATTCCCGCTCCCTTGCCTGTTCCTGTCCGATCTGCTTTGGCACCATCAGACGCACCGCAGCGAGGCAGAAAAATGACAGAGCGCAAAAGATGACAAAGGGCATGCGATAACCCAAGGTATCGGCGATCATGCCGCCTACGAGAGGGCCGAACATGACTCCCATGACCATGGATGCCTGAAAGACACCCATCGCCCACGTCAGCTGCTTCTTTGGCGTCACATTCATGACGAGAGACATGCCGACTGCGACAAAGCCGCCGGACATGCCCTGGATCATGCGGAGGATCAGAAGCTCTACGGGCGATCGTGTGAAATACATCAAAGCAATGACCACGCCCAAGATGAAGAGGATCATGGACAGCGCAAAACGCGGCCCCCGGCGATCGGCCTGCATGGACCAGAAAGGCGCCGCGATCGCGACGAAGAAGGGCGTGACACCCGAAATCAGCCCTGACCAAAACGCCGCTTCTCCCGAGTCCGTGACGCCCAGCTCAGATGTCAGAAAGAGCGGAATGAAGGCAATGACGCCGATGATCGAGATCCCTGTCCCGATCTGTATCGCTGCCATAGTATACACGATTCGTTTCCAGTTTTGCATAGTATCAATGCCTCTTGAAAAAGTGACTAGGGACTAGTGACTAGGGATTAAACATCTAATGACTCACGTCCGATGTCTAGTGCCCAATGTCTAATGTCTGACGTCTGACGTCTGATATCTAGTCACTAGTCACCAGTCACTAGCTACCAGCCCTCATCACGCCCTGATTCTCTCAATCAGTTTCGTCGTCGAGTATCCATCGACGAAGGAGAGGATCTCCACGCGCCCGGCGTACTCTCTTCCGGCGACTTCTTCCACCTTGTAGTCCCCGCCTTTGACAAGGATATCCGGCTTCAGATGAGACAGGAGCTCGGTCGGGGTGTCCTCCCCAAAGATCACGACGCCGTCCACGCTGCGAAGGGCAGAGAGCATGAGCGCACGGTCGTTTTCTCCATTCACTGGGCGCGACTCTCCCTTGAGCCGCTTCACCGATGCATCCGAATTCAGCCCCACGATCAGGTGATCCCCGAGAGAGGCCGCCTGCGCGAGATACGTGATGTGCCCGCGATGGAGCATGTCAAAGCACCCATTCGTAAATACGACGATCTCGTCCCGCGCTTTCCATGCTGCGATCTGCGCTTCCGCTTCTTCCCACGTAAAGACGCGCTGCTTCATAAGTTCCCTTGTGTGTTCTTCTCTATCATTCATCCTGTCTTTTCCTTTCTATCTCTCTTTGATCCTCCAAGCTGCCTCTGCCATATCTGCGAAGCGCTCATACCCCTTCTCATTCGGATGGAGACCATCATAGTACCATGCATCCTCCAGAGGGAACGCATGGGAAAAATCGATCAGGCACACGTTGCTCTCCTTTGCAAGCTCTCGTAAGAAATCCCCATATGCTGCAAGATCCAGCTGATTCCTTTCATAGACAGCTTCGCTCTGCCATCCGCTCCAGATGCTCTCCTTCGTCGCAAGCGGCGGGATGCCGATCGTGAGCGGCACCTTTCCGGAGATCCGTGACAGCCTCTCTGTCAGGCGCCCCTCCAGAGAGGAGAGACGAAAACCGCAGAGGATATCATTCGTTCCACCCATGAAGAAGAAGCCTTCTTGACCGGATGTGAGCGCGGCAGTGCCTTCCAGTGCGTCCAGAATGTCTTCTGTGAGTGCGCCGAGGCTCGCGTGATTGGTCCAGTTTATCTCCGGATGGCGCTTTGCAACCACCTCCACCCAGCCCGCGCCCGGGGCTGCGCCGTAGCCTGCCGTCAGGCTGTCGCCGAAGCAATGAATGGTGTGAATATCATCTGTATCCCAATGCATGAGAGCTTCCGCCTTTCCTGTGTATTTGTCTTTAGTATAGCATAAATGGATGAGATGAGAGGGGATGACCCTTGATCCGAAATGATGGCAGGTGAAGTGAAAGCACGCTCCCTACCCCTTCATCGTTGATGATCGTCTTGGCCGAATGGCATTGCCATCCCCGCCTGTCCATGGATCACCCAGGAAAGGCCCACTCAAAGGAGGAGGTCAGCTGAAAAACATGACTTTCAAAAACGCAGTGCCTGCCAGCAAAAAGAGCCGCGAGCACAAGGCTCGAGGCTCTTTTTTTACTTACGATCATCAGTCTTCAGTGACGACTTTCTTCGATCTCTTGAACCCATGGATGTGTTCAATGACGACGAAGAGCATCGGAACGATGAAGATCTGGAAAATGGTAGCGGAAAGCACACCGAATACAACGGCAATCCCCATTTCAGAGCGGGAATTTGCACCCGCACCGGTCGAGAGAGCCAGCGGAATGTTACCAACGATGAAAGCAAAAGATGTCATCAGGATCGGACGGAGACGGATCTTCGATGCTTCGACAGCCGCCTGAAGCGCTTCCATACCGTGATCCGTACGGACTTTTGCGTACTCGACGATCAGGATGGCGTTCTTCGCGGCCAGCCCGATGATAGTTAAAAGACCGATCTGGAAGTAAATGTCGTTATATACATGGAATGCCATGGCTGCCAGGCTCGCACCAAAGAAACCAGTCGGTATCCCGAAGATGACCGTGAATGGAACCTTCCAGCTTTCATAGAGAGCTGCCAAAGACAGGAATACGAAGAGCATGCCGAGCGAGAGGGCATATACCGTCTTACCGCTCGCTTCACGTTCCTGGGCGGAGGATTCGACGAATTCGAAGCCATAACCATTCGGAAGGACCTGATTGGCGGTCTCTTCGAGCGCATCGAGCGCCTGCCCGGAGGAGTATCCATCCTTCTGCTGCCCGCCGACCTTGACGGCTGGGAAGTTATCGTAACGAGTGATGACAGAAACGGCATTGGATTTTTTCGGAGTGATGAAAGTGGAGATCGGCACCATATTGCCCTTATTGTCGCGAACCGTCAGGAACTTGTTGTCCCCCGGGTTCGTGCGGTACTGGGTATCCGCCTGTGCGACGACCTTGAAGTTACGGCCATAAATGGTAAAATCATTGATCTGGACAGAGCCATAGTAGGCCTGAAGGGCGGTGAAGATATCCCCGACAGCCACACCATTTCGCTGTGCTTTTTCTCGATCAATATCATAATTGTAGGATGGTGTATCGCTGCGGAAGGTGGTGTAGGCCATCTGGATTTCCGGACGCTGGTTGGCTGCGCCGAGGAATTCTCCGACGACGCGCTGGAATTCTTCATCCGATGCACCGCTTTTGTTCATGATGTAAAGGCTGAAGCCGCCGGAGGAGCCAAGGCCCGGGATCGGAGGCGGATTCAGCGCCATCAGAGATACCTCCGGATGGGTCGCCCCATATGCCATGGCTTTGCCCATAATAGCATTGATCTGTTCGTTTGGCGCTTTGCGTTCATCCCACGGTTTCAGTTTGATGAAGGAAAGACCCGCATTTGGTTTCTGCCCGCTGGACAAAATATCAAAGCCGGTGACGCCTTGCGACTGTTCGATCGCCGGATCCTTCCCCATATAATCAAGATATTCGGTGATCGCTGCATTTGTTCTGACATTGACAGAGCCTTCCGGCAGAGAGAACGCCGTGATGAAGAAGCCATTATCTTCCTGCGGAAGGAATGCTGTCGGAAGCTTGAAGAAAATACCGAAAGCTGCGACCGTGATGACGACAAGAACAAGGATCGGAGCAGCGATCGCATGTCCCATCTTCTGCAGGATCGCCCCATAGATCTCTACCATACGATCGAAACCGTCATTGAAGGTATCCCAGAATCGATCGAGGAAGTTTTTCCTATTCTGCTTCTTCGGCGGTTTCAGAAGACCGGCGCAAAGAGCCGGAGTCAGAGACAGCGCGACGAAAGCAGAAATCAGGACAGAGACAGCGATCGTGAGAGCAAACTGTTTGTAAAGAATACCCATGATTCCGCCCAAAAAAGCGACCGGTACGAAAACCGCAGCCAAAACGACCGCGACGCCGATAACCGGGCTCTGTACCTTCTGCATCGCAGCGACAGTCGCTTCTTTCGGTCCGAGGTTGTTATAGCGCATTTCATACTCGACGGCTTCGATGACGACGATTGCATCATCGACGACCAGCCCGATGGCCAAAACCATTGCGAAAAGCGTCAGGGTATTGATGGTGAATCCGAGAAGCAGGAAGGAAGCAAAGGTACCGAAGAGTGATACCGGGACCGCGATCATCGGGATGAGCGTGGATCTCCAGTTCTGCAGGAAAATGTACACGATCAGTGCTACAATGAGGAGCGCTTCGACGAAGGTATGCATGACCTCCTTGATGGAGGCATAGATGAAGTCCGTGTTATCCGCGCAGATGACATAGGTCATGTCATCTGGGAAGCTCTTCGCATCTTCTTTCAGCTTCTCCTTGATCGCACCCAGAGTTTCGAGCGCATTCGCATCATCGGTCAGAGAGAAGGCGAGGATCGCCGACTCGTGTCCCGCCGCACGGGAAATGAAGCTGTAGTCCTTTGCACCAAGCTCGATACGGGCCACATCCTTCAGACGAAGCATGGAACCGTCATCATTGGTGCGAAGGACGATATCTCCGAATTCCTTTTCCGTCACGAGACGACCCTTCGCCGTGATGATGTACTGGAAGGAAGCATTCTGATCGACCGGCGCACTGGAAATGTTACCGGCCGCGATCTGCTTATTCTGCGAAGAAACGGCAGAAATGACCTCGCTAGCAGTGATCTTGTTCTGCGACATCTTCGTCGGATCCATCCAGATGCGCATCGCAAAGTCAGAACCAAATTCCTGTACGTTGCCGACGCCCTTGATGGACTTCAGCTCATCCAGGTAGTTCATGGAGAAATAGTTCTTCAGGAAGACGTCATCATAAGTGCCATTCGGCGAGAGCAGGCCGACGACAAGTGCCATGTCCCCCGAAGATTTCTTCGTGGTGACGCCGATGGAACGGACCGTATCAGGAAGCCCTGCATCCGCAGCCGTGACGCCATTCTGTACACGGATGGTCGCCATATCCGAGTCCGTCCCCGTCAGGAACTGGACCGAGAGCGAATAGGAGCCATTCGAGTTCGATGTCGAAGACATATTATCGAAGCCCTCGGCACCGACGACATTCTTTTCTATGACCTCGGCCACCGTCTGCGCTACGACTTCAGAGTCAGCGCCCGGATAGGTCGCATGGACAGAGACCTGCGGCGGCGTGATCTTCGGATAGCGGTCAATCGGCAGTGAGAAAATACAGAGTGCCCCGGCGATCGTGATGACAAGAGCCACGACGATAGCAAAGATAGGGCGTTTAATAAAGAAATTTGCCATAGCTCCTCCCCTTATTTCTTAGCATCTGTCGTGCCATGCTGCGCAGAAACGGCCTTGATCGCCGCCTGTTCCAAGGCCTCGCGTGTGGTTTCTTCCGGAGCGACTGCCTGTCCGACACGGACTTTATTCTGGCCTTCGACGATGATCTCATCATTTTCATCGATGCCGCTTTCAATAATGGTATAGATGCCATAGGTCGCCCCGAGTTTGACTGCCTTCTGCTGGACCTTGCCATCGACCACGACATCAAGCATATCGCGGTTCAGGAGCTGTACTAGTGCCTTGGTCGGTACCAAAATGCTGCCCTTGGCGATTTCTGCATCAGAAACAACAGTCGCATACATCCCCGGTACGAGCAGGTTATCCGGATTTGCATAGGCTGCCTTCATGGTCAGCTGCCCGCCGGTCAGCCCCGGATTAATCTGGACAATCTTGCCGGTCTCCTGATAAATGGAGCCATCAGCAAGGCGAAGCTTCAGGGTATCCCCGAGCGTCTCCGTCCCACTCTTATTCTTTGTGAGCGAAAGGTATTCGCTTTCTGACATATCAAACTGAACATACAGCGGATCTGCCGAGGAAATCGTGACGAGCGGCGTCTGTCCTGCCGAAGCGAAGGTGCCGATATTCACATCATCCATGGAGAGCGTCCCTGTGAAGGGAGCTGTCACGATGGTATCGGAAAGATTATCCGATGCGATCGCTGCCTGCGACTGGGCTGCTTCGACGACGGCCTGATAGGACTCTGTCGCTGCCTTCTGTGCATCATAGGCCTGCCTGGAAATCGCTCCCGTCGCGATCAGCTGCTCATAGCGGGCGAGATCGCGCTTCGCATTTTCATAGGTAGCCGAAGCCTGCGCGACCTGCGCCTCTGCGGCTGCCAGAGAGGACGAATAAGTGCGCGTATCAAGGCGGAAGAGCGGCTGCCCTTCTGTGACATGGTCACCGCCTTTGACGTATTTTT
>OHVJ01000314.1_pt1 | contig 15501 bp, 17 predicted proteins | sample 1579471 | NCBI WGS metagenome assembly OHVJ01 (sample SAMEA3882532, study PRJEB24775) | human gut metagenome | biome: human-associated habitat; feature: intestine environment; material: feces | place: Netherlands | collected 2009/2010 | reverse complement strand
CAGAGCGTGCAGCCGCAGAGCGTGCAGCCGCAGAGCGTGCAGCCGCAGAGCGTGCAGCCGCAGAGCGTGCAGCCGCAGAGCGTTTCGCGCTTTCGCCGCGCGAGCGCGATGTGATCGCGTCGCTTGGCTAGCGCGAAACTAATCAGGAAGGAGGCCGCAGGTGCCCAAGAAGGACAAGCCGCTCACGGCGAAGCAGGAGGCGTTCGCCCGTGAGATGGCCAAGCCCCGCGCCAAGCAGCAGGACGCGTACCGCGCGGCCTACGACTGCAAGCGGATGAACTACAACTCGATAAGCTGCGCCGCGTCCAAGCTGATGCGCGACCCACGAATCGCGCACAGAATCCAGGAAATCCGCGACGCGGCCGCCAAGGACTGCCGCTGGGAGCTGCAGGACGCGGCCGCCCCGCTGTTCGAGGTGCTGGACGGCGCGCTACCCATCTTCCGCCGCCAGGCGGCCGAGGGCAGCATCAACGGCGACGCGCGCCTGGCCATAACCGAGAGCGTGAAGCTGCTCAACGACATGTTCGGCGTGGACGGCGCGAAGGCCGCCATGGCGGAGGCGGGGGTGACCATCGTTGACGACCTCGGTTAGGCTCTCGGACGTCGTGGCCTCCGTGTTCGCCGGCGTGTGGCGCTCCATCAAGGCGCACGAGTTCACGCACTACTGGTTCAAGGGCGGGCGCAACTCCACCAAGTCGTCGTTCATATCCATCGCCATCGTGCTGCTGATCATGCTCAACCCGGAGGCCAACGCCGTCGTGCTGCGCAAGGTCGGCAACACGCTGCGCACGTCCGTGTACGAGCAGATAGGCTGGGCGTGCGACGTGCTGGGCGTGGCGCACCTGTTCGACTTCGGCCTGTCCCCCATGGAGGTGACGTACTGCCCCACCGGGCAGGTCATACGCTTTGTGGGATGCGACAAGCCGAAGAAGCTGAAGTCGGCGAAGTTCCGCACGGGCTACTGCGCCGTGGTGTGGTTCGAGGAGGTAGACGAGTTCGACGGCATGGACGAGGTGCGCAGCGTGCTGGCCACGTTCCTGCGCGGCGGCGACATGTTCTGGGTCTTCTACAGCTACAACCCCCCGCGCTCGGCGCGCAACTGGGTGAACAAGGAGGCGCGCGACCTGGAGGCCCACCCGGGCGAGGACGGGCGCTTCATATGCCACACCACGTACCTGGACGTCATAGACGAGCACCCCGAGTGGATAAGCGCCACCGCGCTGGCGGAGGCGGAGCGCAGCCGCCGCAAGACCCCCGACTCCTACCGCTGGCAATGGCTCGGCGAGGTCATCGGCACAGGCTCCGAGGTGTTCCCCGACGAGCTGCTGGACATACGCCCCATCACCGCGGAGGAGCGCGCGTCCATCGCCCTGCGCTCGTTCGGCGTGGACGCGGGCAGCGTGCACCCCTGGGTGTTCATGGAGGCGGGCTACGACGAGAACGAGCGCGTGCTGTACCTGCTGGACGAGGAGAGCCGCCAGGGAACCGAGGCCATCGACGTCAAGACCGCCGAGCTGGTGGCGGCCAAGCTGCAGGCGGCCGAGGACCCCGCCGCCGACGTGTGGTGCGACAGCGCGGCGCGCGGCATGATCCTCTACTACCAGGAGCAGGGCATCGGCGCGCAGAAGTCGCTCAAGCAGGGCCTGAACGCGCCCAAGAGCCGCATCAGGTGGATGCAGAACCTTACGCGCATAGTCATCGACCCCGACCGCTGCCCGCTCGCCGCCAAGGAGTTCCCCGAGTTCGAGTACGTGTCGAACGGGCAGGGCGACATAACCGAGACACTGCCGAAGGTGAACGACGACGCGATAGACGCGGCGGGCTACGCCGCAGGACTGTGGATAAGGAGCAACCTCTGATGGAGAAGCGAGGCAACACGGGCTACGCCGAGGCGTGGCTGCGCCGCATGGGATACCAGCCGGACACCCGCATGCAGGGCATGGTGGGCGTCTGGTTCGGCTGGTTCGCGGCGAACAACGGCTGGTACCACTACAGCGAGCGGCGCGGCTTCCGCGTGTACAAGCGCGAGCGCGCCAGCCTGCACCCGGCGGCGCTCGTGGCCGACGAGTGGGCCAGTCTGCTCATGAACGAGAGCACGATCATCTCCAGCACGAGCGACGAGCGCCGCGCCTGGATGGCGCGCTACTTCGCCAACCCCACGGCGACGGGCGGCGTCGGCGACGAGGGGCACGAGGACGGCCAGGCCGCGCCGCAGCCGACAGAGGACGGCGACGCGCCCACATCGTTCGCCATGGACAACGCCGACTTCATAGCCCGCGCGTTCGCCATGGGCACGGGCGCGTGGGTCATCGAGCCGCGAGGCGTGACCGACAGCGCCTACACGCCCGACGCCGAGCTGCGCATCGTGCGCTACGACGCCACGCAGATAGTCCCGCTCACGTGGAGCGCCGACGACTGCACGCAGTGCGCGTTCGTGGGCCGCGTGGAGGTCGCCGGGCGCGACTACGACCAGTGCCAGGCCCACGTGTTCAAGGGCGGCACCTACCACATCCTCACGCAGCTGTTCGACACCAAGACGCACAAGCAGGTGGCGGTCGAGGGCATCAGCGCCGACATGGACACGCACTGCACCCGCCCGCTGTTCAGCCTGGTGCGCCCCGCCGTGTCGAACCGCTACTACGACTACTGCGCGATGGGCGCGAGCGTGTACTGCAACGCCGTGGGGGCCATGAAGGTGGTCGACGAGGCCGCCACCTCCCTGCTCGACCACATTCGCGTGGGCCGCCCGCGCACGTTCGTGGACAAGACCCTCATAGAGTCCAAGACCGACAAGGGGCCGGACGGCAGCCTCACGAAGACCTACTACGCCTTCGGCGAGGCCGACGACACCATCTTCAGCATGAACCCCGGCGACGAGGGGTCGGCCAAGATCCAGACCGTTCAGAGCGACCTCAAGGCCGACGAGAACGCCAGCGCCATCAACACGGGCCTGCGCCTGCTGTCGGTGGCGTGCGGCTTCGGCAACGGCTACTTCTCCTGGGAGTCGCACACGGGCCTGAAGACCGCCAAGGAGGTGGCGGCCGACAACTCGCAGCTGATGCGATCCATCCACCGGCACGAGAACGCCCTGCGCAAGTCCATCGTGCGCCTCGTGAACGGCATGGCCGACGCGTGCCGCAGCATCAAGGGCGAGGCCGTGCCCTACGGCGACGTCACCGTGGACTTCGACGACTCCATCATCAGCGACACGCAGAGCGCGCGCGAGATGGCCATGAGCGAGGTCGGCGCGGGCATCATGGCCCCGTGGGAGTACCGCCGCCGCTTCTACGGCGAGACCAGCAACGAGGCCAAGGCCAACGTGCCCGAGCAGCAGGGCGGCGCGTTCGACATGCTGGGCGACGGGCTCGCCTGATGCTGGGGCCGGACTACATAGAGCACTTCACCGATGCGGCGCAGGGGGCCATGGACGAATACACCCTGCGCCTGGTGTGCATCTACGCCGCGCTCATAGGCTCCATCGACTTCGAGGGCGACAGCGCCTACTCGCAGGCCGCCCGCAAGGCGGCGCTTGCCGCCAAGGACGTGCAGAAGGCCATGAACGAGGAGGGCCGCAGAGCCGCGCGCGAGGCTGCCAAGGCTGCGGCCGAGGCCGTGGCCAAGAGCGCCGAGGCCGACCTGGCCACGCTGGGCACGGCCATGGGCGCGCTGTCCAAGACGATGCAGTGGAGGCTGCACAACTCAGCGCGGGCCACGGCGGCGGGAGTGCAGGACGTCGTGAGCCGCGACAACCTGAAGATGCCCGCCAACGTGCAGCGCGCCTACCTCGAAGTCGTGGCGCAGGCCGTGGCTCGGGTGAACTCGGGCATGGCGGGCTACGAGCAGGCCACCCGCGAGGCCGTGCTGAAGCTGGCGCGGCGCGGCGTGTCCGTCGTGGACTACAAGAGCGGGGCGTGGGCGCAGCCCGACGTGGCCATGCGCCGCCACATTCGCACGCAGGCGGTGCAGGCCGGCAGCCGCAACACGCTGGAGCTGCTTGAAGAGACCGGGCACGACCTCGTGCAGACCTCCTCGCACGGCGGGGCGCGCGAGAGCCACGCCAAGTGGCAGGGCCGCGTGTTCAGCCTGTCGGGCAAGTCCAAGAAGTACCCGCCGTTCTACCGCGAGACGGGCTACGGCTCTGTCGATGGCCTGTGCGGCGCGAACTGCAAGCACGACTTCGGCATCTACGTGGAGGGCCAGCAGCGACGAGAAGCGCGAGGAGCGATACCAGGCAGAGCAGAAGCAGCGCGAGCTTGAGCGCGGCATACGCGCCGCCAAGCGCGAGGCAACGGCCCTGGAGGCCGCCGGGCTCGACAACACCAAGGAGCGCCTGCGCCTGGGCAAGCTGCAGAAGCGCCAGCGCGAGCACATAGCCGCCCATCCCTACCTGTCCCGCGAGCGCACGCGCGAGGCCGCCGTGGAATCGAAGGAGCGCATCTACCCGCTTGCCACGGACAAGACCTGGGTGCGCGAGAAGTTCATGCCGGGCAAGGGCGCGGGCACCGCCGCAGACGTGAGCCGCCGCGCCGTGAACGGCAGGGCCTACCACGACAAGGTGGCGTCCCTTCCCATCCCGAAGCGCGCAAGCGAGGCCGTGTACGCCGAAAGCCGCCGCATCCTGCGCGACCGCGACGGCACGGGCTACGAACGCATGTCCGTCGTGTCGTGGAAGAAGGGCGAGCGCGTCACCGACACCTTCGGGCACGGCCTGAAGAGCCAGGCGTGCGGCCTGACCGCCAAGCAGGTGGAGGCGTGCAGGCGCACCAAGGGCGGCGTGGTGCTGATCCACAACCACCCCATGAGCTCGCCGCCGTCGTGGACCGACATTCGAACGGTGGCGGAAAACGACTGGGTGCGCAGCTCAGTGGTGGCGTGCCACGATGGTACAATCTACGAAATCAAGGTGAACGACCGCAGCGTCGTACAAGCGTACGAGGAGCTGCGAGAGCTGGCGAAAAGAGAGTGCCCGAACGTGGGCGGCGACGTTATCGACCAGCTTGCCACCGAAATGCTCTACGAGCGAAACGAGGAAGCGAAATGGTTCAGGCTGACAAAAAAGAAGTGACGCCAGAGGACTGGGTACTCGTCATAGATGACAGCGCCTCCGAGTCGAAAGCCGCCGAAAAGCTGACCAAAGAAGAGCGCGAGGAGCTTTTTGCCAAGTCCCGCAAGGTTCTGCGCGACGCGGGGCTGATGAAGTAGACCAAGCGACAACCGAGTTGACGCACGGCATCAAGGCCGCCCATCACGGGCGGCCTTTTCTTTTGCCTGGCGACACCTCGGGGAAGATGCGGTCACGCGATGGGGCGGCGACAACGGCCCCGCACGCGACCGCGGCGACAACGGCGGGCCATCCAAGCGCGCAGGGAAGCGCGACAACCAAACACGGAAGGAGCAAGCGATGGCTGAAGACAACAAGCCCCAGGGAAACGAGGGCGGCGAAGGCCAGCAGACCGAGCCCCAGAAGGAGGTCGTGTCCTACGCGAAGTACAAGCGCGAGACCGACGAGTACCAGGAGCAGGTGAAGGCCCTCAAGGCCGAGCTGGAGCAGCGCGACAAGCAGATCGAGGAGTTCACCTCCAAGGCGGGCAACGCCGAGGAGCTGCAGGCCGCGCTCGACAAGGCCAAGGCCGACAACGAGGCGTACAAGGCCGACGCCGAGAAGCGCGAGGCCGACATGCGCCGCGACTTCGCCATCGACACCAAGCTGGCGCAGATGGGGGTGCGCAACGCCAAGGCGGCGCGCGCGATCATCCCGAACATCGCCGACGCGAAGCTGGACGAGCAGGGCAACCTAACGGGCATCGACTTCGAGGCCCTGAAGAAGGACAACGCCTACATGTTCACCGACCAGCCCCGCGAGAGCGCGGGCGGCGACCCCAAGGGCGGCGCAGGCTCCGACGGCCTGGCCGACTTCCGCGCAGCTTTCGGACTCACCGACGGATCTTCAAAGGAGTAAATCATGCCAAACAGCATCGAACTGCCCAAGGGCTACGAGAACGTGCTCATGGAGGCGTACCGCAAGGAATCCCTGACCGCAGTGCTTGAGAGCGCCGCGCCGCAGGGCAACATCGCGCAGATGGAGCAGATGGGCGAGTTCTACTACCCCGTCTACTCCATGGGCGGCCTGGGCGACGTGCAGGCCAACGGGCGACTGCCGCAGAACAGCGGCGCGTCCCTGACTTGGAAGCCCATCAGCGCCAACTACGACCGCGGCACCATCCTGGAAATCGACCAGAAAGTGGACGCCCAGTCCTTCAATCTGGCGTTCGGCAACGCCGCCGCGCACTTCAACCGCACCAAGGTGGTGCCCGAGGGAGACGCGTTCGTGTTCTCCACGCTGTGCGCAGGCACCGGCATCACCAAGGAGCAGAAGACCTACGCCGACGGCGCGGACATGCTCAAGGGCCTGAACGCCGCCATGTGCGACATGGACGAGAAGGAGGTGCCGGAAGAGGGCCGCGTGCTGTTCATCACCCCCACCCTGCTGGGTATGGTGAAGGACCTGGACACCACCAAGTCCCGAGAGGCGCTGGACGGCTTCTCCTCCATCGTGAAGGTGCCGCAGTCCCGCTTCTACAGCGCCATCGACCTTTTGGACGGCACCACCAAGGACGAGGAGATCGGCCACTACAAGAAGGGCACCGGCGCGGTGGACATGAACTTCCTCATTGTCCACAAGGACGCCGTGGTGCTGCGCTGGAACTTCGCGCACGGCAAGGTCATCGACGCCGAAGACAACCAGCAGGGCTTCGGCCACCTGTTCAAGTACCGCAAGTACGGCGTGTGCGGCGTGCGCGAGAACCTGGCGCACTACATCACCGCAGGCATGAAGGCCGCGTAGGAAGGAGGCGCGACATGCGCACCGTTGGACTGGCCTTCGAGAAGGAGGCCCCGAAGAAGGCCAAGCCCGCCAAGGGCAAGGCGGAAAAGCCCGAGGCGAAGGCCGCAGACGAGCAGCCCGCCAAGGGTAAGGCGGAAAAGCCCGAGGCGGCCGAGGACGATGGAAACTAGAGCCCCGACCCACGAGGACTACCTGGCAGCCGGGCGCGGGGAGCTGTCCGCCGAGGAGTTCAAGGCGGCGCTCCCCCACGCCACGGCAGCCGTGCGCGACCTGATCTTCCCCAACGAGCCGGACGGCTCCGAGGAGTGGGCGCGCGCGGTCATGGCGGCCTGCGAGGTCGACGCCGCATACGGATGCTCGGGCGGCATCATGGAGGGCGGCGGCTTTACCGTCGGCTCGTTCTCGTGGAACCCCGGTACCGAAGGGGCCAGCACCTACCGCAGCGACATGGAGGCCGCCGTCCGCCGCGAGCTGCTTGGAACGCCGCTGCTCTACGCGGGCATCGGGGGTACCAGATGATGCGGGTGCCGCGCTCGGCGCGGCCCTCCACCATGTCCGTCAAGGTGCCCAGGGAGGGCGGCTACGGCGGCGAGTTCGAGCAGCCCGTCGAGGTGCGCCGCGTGCGCTTCGAGCCCGTCTCGGCGTGGCTCGTGCGCGAGTACGCCCTGGGCGACGGCGCGCAGGGCCTCGTGATAGCGGACGGCGCGGACAGCCCCGGCATGTTCGACGTGCCAGTGGGCAGCCGCGTGAGCATCGACGGGGGCGAGTGGATGAACGTGGCGAGGTGCACGCCCCGCCGCGCGTTCGGCACCCGTCCCCACCACTGGGAACTGGAGGTGAGGTAGCCATGCCCGCAGCAGTTACGGTCGACCTGACCAAGCTCATGAAGCGTTTCAGCGCGAAGGAGCTGGAGGCCAAGCAGGTGAAGTTCGCCATGAGCGTGGCCGAGGACATGAACGCGTTCACGCCAGAGGACACCAAGCGCATGCACAACTCCATGCAGGCCGCCTCCGACTTCAGGCAGGGCCTCGTCATATGGGACGCCGACTACGCCGCCTACGTGCGCGACCTGCCCGACAGCTCCATCAAGCACGGCAAGAACCCGAGGGCCAAGGCCGACTGGCCGAAGGCCGCGAAGGAAGCGCACGGCGAGGACTGGGAGCGCCTGGCCGTCGACCTCCTGACCGAGGGGGCGTGACATGGCCCCGGACGTGATGGAGGCGGCGAAGGCCGCCATAGAGGCCCTGGGCTACGGCCCGGTGCTCCTCACCCGCCTGGCAGCATCGCGCGGCCACGACGACGCGGTGGTGCTGAGGCCCATGCCCACGGCCGACGCGGTGCGCCACATGGACGGCACCCGCCGTGTCGGATACGTGCTGCAGGTCATCGTGAAGGACACCTCCGAGGCCAAGGCCATGGGCGACGCCTACGACCTGGCCGACGCGCTGGACGGGGCCGACCTGTCCTCGCCCACCGGCTCCTACGGCTTCACCAGCGCGGCGCTGTACACAGAGCCGCAGGAAATAACGCCGCCGGAGGGCGGGCCGTACCTGTGGGAGTTCCGAATCAAAGCGACCATAACCATAGAGAAGGGATAACGATGGCAAAGAAACAAGACCTGGGCTTCGCGCCCAACTACATGAGCGCGCTGGAGATCGACACCACGCCAGACGCGGCCAGCCCCACGTGGGCCATCTTCTCGCGCGGCATCACCGAGGTGAAGCCGACCACCAACGAGACCACCGAGACCAAGGACTACTACGACGGCTACGGCACTCCCACCGACAAGGTGAAGAGCGTGCAGCCGCAGTACGAGGTCACAGGCGACCGCTGCTACGGCGACCCCGCGCAGGACTTCGTTGCCAGCCTGGCGCTTGAGACCGGCGAGGGCCGCACGGGCCACTTCCGCCACACCGACCCCAACGGCGACGTGGTGGAGGGCGACTGCACCTACCTGGGCCTGACCGTCGGCTCGCAGCAGGGCGCGGCGTCCGACCCCGGCGCGTTCTCCTGCACAATCTCGGGCGCTGGCGCTATGCGCTACATCCCCGCCAACAAGCTCAAGCAGCCCACGGGCGTCACCTGCACCGCGCCGACCGGCCCGGCCGTGGGCAAGTCCATGAAGCTCGCGCCGACCGTCACGCCCGCCGAGGCGAACGCCAAGTGCTTCTTCGCATCGGGCAACACCGACGTGGCCACCGTCGACAGCGACGGCAACGTGACGGGCGTGGCCGCAGGCGAGGCGGTCATCACCGTGCGCTGCGCGTCCAAGCCGAGCGTCTGCACGCAGGTGAAGGTCACCGTGGCGGCGAAGTAGCCGCAGGCGACACCAGACATAACCTCCTGGACATGGGGGCGCGGGCTAGTGAGCGGCCCGCGCCCCTTTTCTATGCCCGACGCTCACCGCTCACGAAAGGGGCAACAAATGGAACTTCTGAAAAACATCCGCGCGTACGAGGACGTGTTCTTCGAGGACCCCGAGGAGAACCCCGACACGCCGCGCTTCCGCGTGTGGTTCGACGACAAGCACATCGAGGAGTACCTGGCCAAGGTCGGCAACGCCATCGACCGCGCGCAGGCCAACGAGCAGATGGCCCGCGAGGCCGACACCCCCGAGAAGGCGGCCGAGGCCAACGCCGCGCAGGCCCGCCTCATGAAGCGCACCATCTCGGCGTTCATCGGCACCGAGGGCTGGGAGCAGCTGCTCGCGTGGATGGGCGGCGACGAGGGCCCCATCGCGCCCGAGGAGAACATCCGCATCCTGGGCGAGGTCTTCGCCACGTTCCTCAACATGTTGGCGCGCCACGCGACCAGCGAGCAGCTGATGGCGTGCGGCCTTGCATACAGCGAGCGCGCCGATCAGGTCCAGGCGCTCAACCGCGCCCAGCGCCGCGCCAAGGCCAAGCGCAAGAAGAAGGGCGGCAAGTAATGCTGCCAGCCGCGCTCACGGCCGAGCGGGTGCGGCTGCCCGACGGCACGAGCGCCACGCGCTACCCGTGGAACGGCGAGGAGGTGCTGGTGCGCGACGACGCGCTCACGATCATCCGCGTCATCGAGGTGCTGACCGACGAGGGCAAGTCCGACGACCAGCGCCGGGACGAGTTCCTGGCGCTGTTCTTCGTGGACTGGGCGGACGCGTGGTGTGCATGCGACTACGACGCTGCCGAGTTCGTGCGGATGCGCGACGCGGCGGTATGGGACATGTGCGGGCTCGACCTGACCGGCGACCGCCCGCACGAGACCCCGCTGTGGGACTTGGAGGAGGACGCGGCGCGCATACGCACCAGCTTCCGCCAGGCCTACGGCATCGAGTGGGACGAGGTGCGCGGTCGCATCAGCTTTGCCGAGTTCGTGGCACTCGTGGGCGGCTGCCCGCAGGACACGCCGCTCGGCGCGGCCATCCACTACCGCAACCCGGCGACCAAGCCGAAGCCAACCAAATACAACAGGCAGGAGGTCGAGGCCTGGAACGCCGCCCACAAGGCGTTCGAACTCGGCAAAGGCCGCAGCTCACACGGCTCTGAGGAAGGAAGCGACGCGGCGATGCGCGATGTGTTCGCCGCGCTCAAGAGAGCGACGAGGTGAGCATGGACGGCAACGTCATCATCAAAGCGGTGCTCGACACCGTTGACGTATCCAAGAACATCAAGGCCCTGGAGCGCGACCTCCAGGGCATCTCCTGGAAGAACATAACCGAGGGCGACGAGAAGGCCGCGAAGCTGTCGTCCTCGTTCAAGAAGGCCGGCACGGCCGCCACGGTGACGCTGACCGCGCCCGTGGTGGCCGCCGGCAAAGCCGTATTCGGCGTGGCCAGCGACTACGAGCAGGCCAACGCCCGCATAGCCGCCGCGTTCGGCGTGTCCGGCGAGGAGGCCGAGCGTTTCAGCGGCATAGGCAAGCGCATATACGAGGGTGGCTGGGGCCAGTCCCTGGACGAGGTCAACGATGCGCTGATCCAGTGCAAGTCCACCCTTCGCGACGTGTCCGACGAGGACCTGCAGACCGTCACCACCAACGCACTCATGCTGTCGGACACCTTCGGCGCAGACGTGAACGAGTCCATACGCGGCACCAACGCCCTCATGGAGGGCTTCGGGCTGTCCGCCACCGAGGCCAGCGACCTGCTGGCGGCGGGCATGCAGCGCGGCCTGAACTACACCGACGAGCTGGGCGACAACCTGAGCGAATACTCCGTGCGATGGGGCGAGGCGGGAATGAGCGCCAGCGAGTACTTCTCGCTGCTCGAAGCGGGCACGTCCAACGGCGCGTACAACCTGGACAAGGTGGGCGACTACCTCAACGAGTTCCTGACGGCGCTGTCCGACGGCCGCATGGAGGAATCCATCGGCTCGTTTAGCGAGGGTACGCAGGAGGTCTTCGAGAACTTCAAGAACGGCAGCGCCACCGCCGAGGACATGCTGCAGGCGGTGCTGGGCGACCTCATGCAGATGCCAAACGGGTACGACAAGGCCGCGCTGGCCTCCACCCTGTGGTCCTCGCTGGGCGAGGACAATGCCATGGGCATGATCGAGTCCCTGGCGGGCGTGCAGGACAGCTTCGGCGACGTGGCGGGCGCTGCGCAGCAGGCCCAGGAGGCCGCCTCCGACAGCTTCGCCGTGAAATCGCAGGAGGCCATGCGCGAGCTGCAGGGCTCCATCGAGCCGCTTGGCGAGCCACTGCTCAACATCGCCACCAACGTGGCGTGTGTCGTCAAGTCGTTCTCCGAGTGGTTCGCCGGCATCGGCGAGGGCGGCCAGACCGCCGTGCTGGCGATCGCCACGATAGCGGCCGCCATAGGCCCCGTGCTGTCGACGGTCGGCACCGTCGTGGACACCGTGCCGAAAATCGGAGCGGCCTTCCAGGTGGTCGGCAAGCTGGGCACCGGCGCGCTGGGGCTCATAGCCGCGCACCCCGTGGTAGCGGCCATAGCGGCCATCATCGCCGCCGTGGTGCTGCTGTGGAACAACTGCGAGGAGTTCCGCGACGCGGTGACCGCCGTGTGGGATGCCGTGTGCGCCGCGTTCGAGGTGGCCACCCAGGTGGCGGGCGACGTGGCCCAAAGCGTCGGCGAGTTCTTCTCGCAGCTCGGCGAGACGCTGGGCGGCGTGTGGGACGGCATCTGCTCCACGGTGCAGGGGGCCATCGACGCCATAGCCGGGTTCTTCCAAGGCCTGGCCGGCACCGCCTCGTCCATCTGGGACGGCATCTGCAACGTGGTGCAGGTCGCCGTGATGCTTCTGGGCGAGATTCTGAACCTGGCCATCGAGACGCTGCTCATACCCTGGAACTTCATCTGGGAGAACTTCGGCGAGCAGCTGACGGCGGCATGGGACGCAATCTGCGGCGCGGTGGGAGGCTACATCGACGCGGTGAGCCAGGTCATCACCGACGTGGTGACGGCGCTCTCCGAATGGTGGGGCGCGACATGGGAAGGCATCAGCGGCACCGCCAGCGCCATATGGGAGGCCATCAGCTCGGCGATAGGCGCGGCCATCAATGCCATCAGCTCCACCATATCGGCGGTGCTGTCGGCAATTCAGGCGGTGTGGGACTCCATATGGGGGGCCGTGAGCAGCACGGCGTCGAGCGTGTGGGGCGGCATCAGCTCCACCATATCCAGCATCGTGAACGGCATCCGCGACACGATCTCCAGCGTGTTCAACGCCGCCAAGGACACCGTGAGCAGCGTGTGGAACTCCATCAAGAGCGCCATCGAGACGCCGATACAGAACGCCCGCGACACCGTGCGCAACGTCATCGACTCCATCAAGGGGTTCTTCAACTTCTCGTGGTCGCTGCCCCACCTGAAGCTGCCGCACCTGTCCGTCTCCGGCAGCTTCAGCATCGCCCCGCCGAGCGTGCCGCACTTCGGCATCGACTGGTACGCCAAGGGCGGCGTGTTCAACGGCCCCAGCGTCATCGGCGTCGGCGAGGCGGGCCCCGAGGGCGTGGTGCCGTTCAACGAGCGCGGCGCGCGCCCGCTGGCCGAGGGCATCGCCAAGCTGCTCGACGGCAAGGGCGGCGCGGCCCATGGCGACACGAACGTGACAATCAACCTGTACGCGACCGTGCGGGAGGAGGCCGACATCGAGAAAATCTCCCGCCAGATAGCCAAGGAAATCAAACGGCAGGAGTGCTTCGCATGATATACAACGGCTTCGACTTCGCGCCGTGGTTCGACACCCGGCTCGTGACCCGCTCGCTGCTGCCCGAGTACGAAATCGCCACGCGCAACGTGCCCGGGCAGCCCGGCTCGCGCTTCATGCGCGCAGAGCTGAAACCCCTGACGATAGACGTGGCGGCGGCCTGGAGGGCGCGCCCCGCCGACGACATGGCGGCCCTTCGCCGCCTCATGGCCTCGCGCCTGCTGTGCCTCAAGGAGGCCGAGCTGTGGCTGGACGACGAGAGGCACCTGGGCCTGCGTTACATGGCCGTGCTGACCTCGCCGGGCGCGCTCGACACGTTGTGGCACACCGGCGAGGCCACGCTGACGTTCACGGCATACGACCCCGTGGCCTACGGGGCCGAGGGGCGCGCAACCGTGTCGGGCACCTCGGGCGTGCAGGTGGGCGGGACGTTCCGCACCTACCCCACCGTGACCGTCAGGCCCGGCGGCAGCACGTCGGCGCTGCGGCTGACGAACATGGGCACGGGCGAGTTCGTGCAGATCGACAAGGCGGTGACGGCATCGAGCGCGGTGGTCATCGACATGGCCGCCCCGCAGGCCACGGTGGACGGCAGCCCCGCGCCCGTGACCTTCGAGAGTGACTTCTTCCCGCTGGAGCCGGGGGCCAACAGCCTCAAGCTGTCCAGCGGCACCGCGACGGTACAGTGGACGGAAAGGTACGTGGGCTGATGATTCTGTGGGCATGCGACCGCTGGGAGGCGTACAAGGGACCCATCAAGACGCTGTTCGAGTGCGAGGACACGCGCGAGGTCAACGGCGAGAACGCCCTGAGCATCACAACGCTGGCGCGCCTGGACAAGGGCGACCGCCTGGTGTGGCGCGACCTCAAGGGCCGCTGGCACGAGAACATCGTGGACGGCGTGGAGGAGGAGCGCGCGAGCGCGGGCATCCTCTACACGTACTACTGCCCGACCTCGGCGCAAATCGAGCTCCTGGGCGACTACCTGGAGGACAAGCGCCCCTACGACGTGAGCGCCTACGCCGCGCTGGCCTCGGCGCTGTCCTCCTCGCGCTGGCAGGTCGGAACCGTGGCCGACCTCGGGCAGGCCGGCACGAACTTCTACCACACCAACGCATGGGCGGCCATCCACGACGTGGCAGACACTTGGGGCGGCGAGCTGTCGTTCGAAATCCAGGTGAGCGGCACCAAGGTGACCGCACGCCGCGTGTGCATGGCCAAGCAGGTCGGCGAGGACAACGGCAAGCGTTTCACCTACGCCAAGGACCTCGTGAGCGTCAAGCGCAGCGTGGACGAGGGCAACGTGTGCACCGCCCTGTACGGCTACGGCAAGTCCCTGCAGACCGCCGACGAGGACGGCAACCTGACGGGCGGCTACGACCGCAAGCTGACCTTCGGCGACGTGAACGGCGGGCAGAACTGGGTGGGGTCGGCCGACGCGCTGGCGCGCTGGGGACGGCCCGACGGCAAGGGCGGCAAGGCGCACGTGTTCGGCGACGTGGAGTTCTCCGACTGCGAGGACGCCGCCGAGCTGAAGAAGCTCACCGAGGCGCAGCTGGCGCAGTCGTGCGTGCCCACCGTGTCCTACACCGTGGACGCCACGGCGCTTGCGCGCGCCGGCGAGGGCTTCGAGGGCGCGGACGAGGGCGACCTGGTGACCGTGGTGGACAAGGTGTACGACCCGCCGCTGCGCGTGCGCACCCGCATCACCAAGGTGGTGGAGGATCAGCTGCGCCCCGGCGAGGTCACCTACACGTTCGGCAACTACCAGACCGTGGCCGAGCTGATGGCCGCCCAGAAGTCCAGCGCAAAGAGAACGGCTTCGAGCATCCGCGCCACCGTGGCCGACGCGGTAAACGCGTCCAACAAGGCATCGACCGGCAAATGGGGCGAGAGCCTGGCGGCCTCCGAGAAGCGCCAGGAGGCGTTCGCCAGGGAGCAGGGCGGCGCGGCCAAGGACTACACCGACGAGGTGAAGGACGCGCTTGACAAGGCCCTCAAGGAGTATGCCGACAAGGGCGACACCACTCTGGAAGAGGCGCTGAAGAAGTACTCCGACGACGGCAACCTGTCCCTTGAGGAAGTGCTCAAGCTCTACACCGACACCACGGTGGAGCAGAGCGAGAGCGTGCTCAAGCGGATAGACGAGGCCAACAAGGAGTACCTGGAAGGCGTCACCGACTCGCTGGACGAGCGCCTGACGAGCGCCGAGGGCGAGGTTGATGGGCTGCAGAACCAGCTCGATCAGCTGCCGACGGATATCCGCAAGAAGATCGTGGAAATGCTCAACAGCGAGATAAACACCACGGGCGGTTGGGTGTACGAGGAGCCCGGCCAGGGCATCCTCGTGTACGACAAGAAGCCGGAGAACGCGACCAAGTGCGTGAAGATAGGCGGCGGCGTCATCGGCGTGGAGTTTGCCACGTTTTATGCCAACCTGGGCTGCCGAGTCACCCTCATCGAGGGCATGGACCGGCTGCTGCCCACCATGCACCGGGAGCTGGGCCAGAA
>OHVJ01000300.1_pt1 | contig 15882 bp, 17 predicted proteins | sample 1579471 | NCBI WGS metagenome assembly OHVJ01 (sample SAMEA3882532, study PRJEB24775) | human gut metagenome | biome: human-associated habitat; feature: intestine environment; material: feces | place: Netherlands | collected 2009/2010 | reverse complement strand
CAACTGTGTTATCGTGAAAGACCTTTCTCGGTTTGGTCGTGACTACATTGACGCAGGAAAATACATTGAGAAGATTTTTCCTCAGCTCGGTGTACGCTTTATCGCAGTCAACGACAACTACGACAGCTTAAATCATTCCACCGGGGACAGCCTTGTTCTGCCCGTAAAAAATTTCCTGAATGACTCATACAGCAGAGACATCTCCATCAAGGTGCGGAGTAGTTTTGAAAGCCGTCGCCAAGACGGCGAGTTCATTGCCAATTATACAGCTTACGGTTATCTGCGCGACCCGGAAAATAAAAATAAGCTGGTTATAGACGAGGTGGCCGGTGAATATGTGCGCGAGATCTTTCAGTGGAAGATTGAGGGCATGAGCCCTGTCACCATTGCTGAGAAGCTGAACGGCCGCGGGGTCCTGCCACCGTCAGAGTATAAACGCTCCATTGGGATCAAATACAAAACCGCCTTTCAGACCAGTAGCCGGAGCAAATGGAGTCCGAAAGCGGTGATCCGTATTCTGACCAACGAGCTCTACACGGGTGTTCTGATCCAAGGCCGCCGCACAACTCCAAACTATAAAGTAAAAAAAGTTATCATCAAGGACAAGAGTGAGTGGAGCCGTATCGAGAACGCTCATGAGGCGATTATCCCAGCCCGGGAGTTCCAATTAGTGCAGCGGCTGATGCAGGAGGATGGCCGTCGGGCACCAGGCTCCGATACGGTATATCCTCTGTCCGGGCGTGTCTTCTGCGGGACTTGCGGCGCACTGGCAAAGCGGAAATCCGTCTCTTATAACGGGAAAAAATATGCCTACTACGCCTGTCCCACAGCGAAAAAAACGGGAGGATGTGAGGGGCGGAACATTTCGGAGCGAGAGCTGGAAACGGCTGTCCTTACTACACTTCAATCTGAGATCAAACTGATTTTGGATGTAGACCGGGCTCTGGGGCAGGTTGGAGCATTGGCCTGGGAGCGTCGGGAGATTATGCGTCTGGAAGCGGCTATTTCTGCACAGGAAGCTGAAATTGCCAAATATAGAACGCTGAAAACCAGCGTTTACGAGGATCTTCGAGACGGGCTGATCACCCAAGATGAGTTTCTACACATGAAGCAGGACTTTTCTGAAAGGATTTCTTTCATCGAAGATGATATTTCGGGTTTGAAAACAGAGCTGGATGCCGTCCGAGCTGGTCTTGTCAACCAGACGGGGTGGCTGGCTCAATTCCGTCAATATCGAAATCTTGCCAAGCTCACTCGCACGGTGGTCGTCAATCTGATTGACAAAATCCACATTTATCCCGATAAAAAGATTACCGTCACCTTGCTTTGCAAGGACCAACTGACCGATGTGATTGCGTTCCTGCGGGAACAGGTGCAGACACAGCACGCCGCTGAAAAGGAGGCGGGTTGAGCATGGCCAGGAAGAAAAGAGTCCACGCATCCCCCATGCGCCCGGAGATCCAAGGGGCTTTATGGGTCGCCGGGCTTTATGGCCGCCTATCCGTGCTGGACAACGGCAAAGTGGATGGGGAGCCGATTGAAAGCCAGATCGCCATCATAGAGCAGTATGTCGCCGGTCATCCGGAATTGAAGATCGTAGAGCGGTATATCGACAACGGTTATACTGGGACAAATTTTGATCGTCCGAACTGGGAGCGAATGATGGCGGATGTTAAGTCCGGGCGGATTAACTGCATTATCGTCAAGGATTGTTGTGCGATAATGGGACTAAATCAGAAAGACCTTGAAAATCAAGGGATTCTGGCTTAGTCCCTTCTTTTTTGACCTGAAAGAGGAACAATCGCACTACAATCGGCGCACCGGATCAAAACCGGCTGGCGGTGGCTATGGAGGTACACTGCGTAAGCCCTTCCCGTTGCGCTGCCCACAACGAAAGGAGTCCATCATGAAACAGGGAACTTTGGTTTATGACCACGCAACGGATCGATACGACATTCGCTTTGACCTTGACTGCTACTACGGCGGTCTGCACTGCGGGGAATGCTTCGATGTCATGGTCAGGGGCAAGTGGAAACCCACTCGGATCGAAATGGCTGCGGACTGGTATCTGGTCGGCATCCGCACGGACGATTTGCAGGGATTGAGGGTGAGAATGTGAAGACTTTTCTCAAGGAAGTGCTGCTTCCTCTGCTGATTGCCCTTTGTCTCGCCGCATTCTTCAAGCCGGTCTATATGGCGGACGGCGTATGTGACTACTTCCTTATGTGGATCTGCGTTGGATTACCGTTCGGCATCCGGAGGATGTGCCTCTGGCTCGTTCCCAGCGGTTACGGTATCTCTGGCTCAGTCGGCATCTTCGCATTGAACTTAATCATAGGCGGTCTCATCGGAGGACTTGCCTTCTTCATCGGGCTGCTGCTCGGTGTCATTCATACCATCCGAGAAATCATCTGAACTACATCGTAAACGAAGAGGGTTTGTTTCTTCTCCAATTTGGAGTAAGAAGCAAACCCTCTTTTTTTGTTGCCCAAAAGCCGGAATATTTGCTGGCGATGCGGCGAAGGAAAGGAGTTTTTAAGCATGAAACGCATGACAGCCGGTGATCTGCAAGCACTGGAATTGCTGATGCAGACCACACCCGGCTTTGAGCATTTTGATAGCGGCGCGGATGGCATTCTCCCTGAGTGCCGAAGCTGCCGCTTTCACCGTCCCTTCTGGAAATATCAGTCCTGCGTGTTTGCAGAGTGTCCCTACTGCTGCAATCCCGTTTCTACCCTCAAAAATCAAAGTGGCACATCTGCTGCCGGAAAGGAAACCTGTCATGGATAACAAAATCGAAGTCTTCAAAAATGAACAGTTTGGTGAGGTAAGAACGATCCTCGAAGGAGAAAAAGTTCTGTTCTGTGCGGCGGATGTTGCAAAGGCACTCGGTTACACCAACCCGAACAAGGCGGTCAACGACCATTGCAGGGCTATAACGAAACGTTCTACCCCTATCAGCGGGAAAGTTCAGAGTATCAACTTCATCCCGGAAGGAGACGTTTATCGGCTAATTATTCGCAGCAAACTTCCTGCGGCTGAAAAGTTTGAACTGTGGGTATTTGATGAGGTCATTCCCACCATCCGCAAGACCGGCGGCTACATGACGGACTCCCTTCTGGAACGTATTCAGAAGGAACCAGCGGTCATTGTAGAGTTCGCTCAAGCGTTGATTCTGGAAAAGAATCGCGTGAAGACTCTTGAGTGTGAGCTGAACACGGCAAAGCCCAAAGCCGATTACTACGACGCCTTCATCAATCCGGATGACTGCACCAATATCCGAACGACGGCGAAGGAACTGAAAATCCCGGAGCGCAAGTTCGTCCAGTTCCTTCTCAAAGAAAAGTACCTGTTCCGATCTCCTTCCGGGCAACTTCTTCCCTACAACAAGGACAGCAATGCCGGACTGTTCATCGTCCGCGATTTTGTGACGTACTGCTACACCGGTTCTCAGACCTACTTCACGCCGAAGGGCAAGGAGGTCATCCGAATGAAGTTCCAGAAAAAGTGCGGCGAAGAGCTGCTTCCCAAGATAGCAAGGTGATTTTCGTGGCAGTCTATCGCGTAAACAAGAATCGTGGCTATACCGTCATGGCGAACTTCCACCTCCGAGACAAGAGCCTGTCACTCAAGGCAGTCGGGCTACTCTCAAAGATGCTCTCGTTTAATGATGGCTGGAAGTTCTCAACCAAGGGACTTTCTGCAATCTGCAAGGAAGGTCCGGATGCCATTCTCTCCGCGCTCCGTGAGCTTGAAAAGCACGGCTACCTTGTCCGGCACCGGCAGAGAGACGGTAAAGGCAGGATGAGCAACACAATCTTTGAGATATACGAAGAGCCGCAGGAGTCTACACCAGAACGGGAAAAGCCACACACGGAAAATCCATGTGTGGAGAAGCCAGATGTGGATAATCCACGCGGGGATAAGTCCGCACAAATAAATACTGATCAAGTAATTACCCAAGAAAGAAATACTCTCTCAAAGAACTATCAATCCATCAATCTTGATGGGATGGACAGGATGGATGAGCGAAGCGAGTATGAAGAGATTATCAAAGTGAATCTTGATTACGACATTCTCTGTCAGGATCCGAAGTTCGATAAAGACCGCTTCCGGGAGATCATGGACATCATGCTGGATGCCGTCTGCTCTACCGCTCCGACCATCCGTATCAATGGCGAGGATATGCCGCAGCAAGTGGTTAAGTCCCGCTTTCTCAAGCTGAATAGCAGCCACATAGAGTACGTTCTGGAAGCAATGAACAAGAACCCGTCAGACATCCGTAATATCCGGGCGTACCTGTTGACCGCTCTGTATAACGCCTCTCTGACGATAGACAATTACTACTCCGCGTTCGTCAATCATGATTTCTACGGGCAGGACAGATCGGCAGGGTCAAAGAAGCCGAAGACCTACGATTATAGCCTTTGCGAAGACACTCTTTAATGAATACCATCGTGAGCAATGCTCGGAAAGGAGGACAGTGTAAATGAAAATCATCTATCGCCGGATTGTGCCGCCTTAGCTTCGGCAGCAGTCCCCATAATCATTCCAACGAAAGGAGGTAAACGCCGCAATGCAGGATGAAGTCAACACCAAAGTTGTTGCAATCATGATCAAGGGCGGCAAAATCTCAGCCGAGGTGCTGAAAAAGGCACTGGACAAGTTCGTGCAGGAGATTGAGAAAGCGAAGAAGCAGATGCAGCAACCAAAAACCTATCGCGGCAAGCAGTCCATCAAGCATCTGATGAGCCAGAATGCCACCATCTCCAACATCGAAGTGACGGATGGCAATATCAAGTCCTTTGAGCGGACTGCCAGCAAATACGGTCTGGACTTTGCGCTCAAGAAGGACGTTTCCGTAGAACCGCCCAGCTATCTTGTCTTCTTCAAGGGACGGGACGTTGATGTCATGACCGCCGCCTTCAAGGAGTTCTCTGCCAAGACTGTCAAGCAGAAGGAACAGCCGTCCATCCGGCACAAGCTGGATCAGGAGAAAGCCCAGAGCAAGGCGCAGCACAAGGAGAAAGTCAAGGTCAAGACCAAGGATCGGGGTGTGGAGCTGTGAACAAACCCGATGTGAAGAAGCTCGTTCTTCTGAACCTTCCGTATGTCTTCGCCTTCTACTTTGCGGATAAGATTGCCGCCGTGTTCCGCCTTGCACCCGGCACAGCGTTCATCGACAAGCTGACAAACGGCTTTGCCGTGTTCGGCACAGCCTTCGCAAATCCGCTGCCCAGCTTTCAGCCCGTCGATCTGCTCATCGGTCTGATTGCCGGTGCGCTGCTCAAGTTGGCGGTCTACGTCAAAGGCAAGAATCGCAAGAAGTTACGGCAGGGCGAAGAATACGGATCTGCCCGCTGGGGCAAGCCGGAGGACATCAAGCCGTACATGGACCCGGAGTTCTCCAACAACGTCATTCTGACGCAGACGGAGTTCCTGACCATGAACAGCCGCCCGAAGCAGCCGAAATACGCCCGCAACAAAAATATCCTTGTCATCGGCGGTTCCGGCTCAGGTAAGACACGCTTTTTCGTGAAGCCGAACCTGATGCAGATGCACAGCAGCTATGTTGTGACTGACCCGAAGGGTACGGTGCTGGTGGAGTGCGGCAAGATGCTCGAAAAGGGCGGCTATGTCATCAAGTCGCTGAACACCATCAATTTCCGGAAATCCATGCACTACAACCCGTTCAGCTACATCCGCAGCGAGAAGGACATCCTCAAGCTGGTCAATACGATCATCGTCAACACGAAGGGAGACGGCGATAAGTCCGGCGAAGATTTCTGGGTCAAGGCGGAAAAGCTCTACTACACGGCTCTCATCGGCTACATCTGGTACGAGGCACCCGACCACGAGAAAAACTTTACTACCCTGCTCGAAATGATCAATGCCTCGGAAGCCAGAGAGGACGATGAGACCTTCAAAAATCCCGTGGATGTCATGTTCGATGAACTGGAATCCCGCGACCCTGACCACTTTGCGGTCAAGCAATACCGCAAATACAAGCTGGCGGCGGGCAAAACCGCGAAGTCGATCCTGATTTCCTGCGGTGCAAGGCTTGCGCCCTTCGACATTGCAGAGCTGCGGGAGCTGATGAGCTACGATGAGATGGAGCTGGACACCATCGGAGACCGGAAGACGGCGCTGTTCGTCATCATTTCCGATACCGATGACACCTTCAATTTCGTCGTGGCAATCATGTATTCCCAGCTCTTCAACCTTTTGTGCGACAAAGCAGATGACGTTTACAACGGTCGGCTTCCCGTTCATGTGCGCTGTCTGCTCGATGAGTTTGCGAACATCGGTCAAATCCCGAAGTTTGATAAGCTCATCGCCACCATCCGAAGCCGGGAAATCTCGGCGTCAATCATCTTGCAGTCCCAGTCTCAGCTCAAGACCATCTACAAGGACGCGGCGGACACCATCACGGGCAACTGCGACTGCACACTTTTTCTTGGCGGCAAGGAGAAATCGACCCTCAAGGAAATCAGCGAGGTGCTGGGCAAGGAGACAATCGACCTTTACAACACCTCAGAAACCCGTTCCAGCAACAACTCCTACGGCTTGAATTACCAGAAAACCGGCAAGGAACTGATGTCTCAGGATGAGATCGCCGTCATGGACGGAGCCAAGTGTATTTTGCAGCTTCGAGGCGTGAGACCTTTTCTCAGTAACAAATACGACATTACGAAGCATCCAAAGTACCGGCAGCTCTCCGACTACGACAAGCGGAACGCCTTTGACATCGAGAAGTACCGGCAGCACAAGCTGGTAGTCAAGCCCGATGACACATTCGACCTCTATGATATGGGCGAGGTCGAAGCGGATTAAAGCCCCGTCGCTGCACTGCGCAGTGGGTAAAGCCTGATGGCTCCCAAAGCAGAACAGCGACGGGGCTTCTTTTTTTATGCCCATTTTCAAAAATACACAACCAATCTTTTTCAAATCAAGGAGGAAAATCTATGGCTTTCATCAATCAGGCTGTCACGGTTCTTCAGACGCTCGTTATCGCCCTCGGTGCCGGTCTCGCGGTGTGGGGTGTTATCAACCTCATGGAAGGCTACGGCAACGACAATCCGGCGGCTAAATCTCAGGGCATTAAGCAGCTCATGGCTGGCGGCGGCGTGGTGCTGATCGGCACGACCCTCATCCCTCTGCTCTCCGGTCTGTTCGGTTAATCCGGCAGCCGCGCAGAAGTAACCATCGGGGCGGGTGCTGGAAAAGGCACTCGCCCCTCACAATTCACCAACGATTTAAGGAGGAAATTCAAGTATGGCATTTATCAATCAGGCAGTTACGGTTCTCCAGACGCTTGTTATCGCCCTCGGTGCGGGTCTCGCAGTGTGGGGTGTTATTAACCTCATGGAAGGCTACGGAAACGATAATCCTGCGGCTAAATCTCAGGGTATCAAGCAGCTCATGGCTGGCGGCGGTGTGGTGCTGATCGGCACGACCCTCATCCCCCTGCTCTCCGGTTTGTTCGGCTAATCCACGGCAAGCCCAGCTTAACCGAAGGGTGGTGAAATATTGGGCAGCATTTTAGAAAAGATCGAACAAGCTCTCAAGGATATGCTGATCGGATGGATCGAGAGCAACCTGACCAATATGTTCACCGATGTCAACGAGAAGGTAGGAACGATTGCCGCCGAGGTCGGGCAAACACCGTCCGGCTGGAACGGCGGCGTGTACCAGATGATCCGGGGACTATCCGAAAACGTGATAGTCCCCATCGCTGGTATTATCATCACCTTTGTTTTGTGCTATGAGCTGATTTCCATGATCACCGAGAAAAACAACCTTCACGACATGGACACTTGGATGTTCTTCAAGTGGTTTTTCAAGGCGGCTGTGGCGATCTATCTCGTGACACACACGTTTGACATCGTGATGGCAGTATTCGACATCGGGCAGAACGTGGTTTCCGGCGCAGCAGGAGTCATCCACGGCAACACCAGCATTGACATTGACGCGACGATTGCGCAGATGCGTACCGGCATGGAGAACATGGGCGTCGGAGAACTGCTCGGACTGTCGATAGAAACGCTTCTGATCAGCCTATGCCTCAAAATCATGGCGATCCTCATTACGGTCATTCTCTACGGGCGCATGATTGAGATTTACTGCACCGTGAGCATTGCGCCTATTCCCATCGCAACCATGAGCAACCGCGAATGGGGCAGCATCGGCACGAACTATCTGAAAGGCTTGTTCGCTCTGGCATTTCAGGGCTTTCTCATCATGGTCTGCGTCGGCATCTATGCGGTGCTGATCAACGGCATGATCATCGCAGACAACATTCATTCGGCTCTGTTCTCTGTGGCAGCGTACACGGTCATTCTGTGCTTCTCGCTGTTCAAGACCGGAAGCCTTGCAAAATCCATCTTCCATGCGCACTAAGGAGGTCGGCAGCATGAAGAAGTACAGCATCATCTACGCCGATCCCCCTTGGGCGTATCGGACTTACTCCAAGAAGGGACAGGGGCGGTCGGCAGAAAGCCATTATCCGACGATGTGCATTGAAGACATCAAGGCACTTCCGGTTGGCGAACTGGCTGCGAAGGACTGCGCTCTGTTCCTCTGGATCACGTTCCCATGCCTCTGTGAAGCACTCGAAGTGCTGACGGCATGGGGATTTTCTTATAAGACCGTGGCTTTTGTATGGGTGAAGCAAAACCGCAGGAACGACGATCTCTTCACCGGCATGGGCTACTGGACAAGGGCAAACGCCGAAATCTGCATCCTTGCCACAAAGGGACACCCGAAGCGTGTTGACGCCGGTGTGCGTCAGGTCATCCTCAGCCACATCGAAGAGCATTCCAAAAAGCCGGATGAAGCGCGGGAGCGCATTGTTCGGCTCATGGGAGACCTTCCCCGCGTAGAGCTTTTTGCCCGTCAGTCTCCCGAAGGCTGGGACGTTTGGGGCAACGAGGTCGAATGCACGGCTCATCTTCCTATGGAGGAAACACCATGCTGCGGCTAAAACCCATCTCTCTTCGAGACGCCAACGAGTATGTCCGGCAGCATCACCGACATCACAAGCCGGTTGCCGGTCACAAGTTCTCCATCGGCTGTGAAGCAGACGGTGAGCTGGTCGGTGTAATCATCGCCGGGCGTCCCGTCAGCCGGTATCTGGATGACGGCTTCACATTGGAGGTTACAAGGCTATGCACCAACGGAGAGAAGAACGCTTGCAGCTTTCTCTACAGTGCGGCGGCAAGAGCTGCTGCGGCTATGGGCTATAAGCGTATCATCACCTACACGCTGGAAAGTGAAAACGGTGCAAGCCTTCGGGCTTCCGGCTGGATCTGTCAAGGCAAAGCGGGTGGGCTTCGCTGGACGGGCAAGCGTCAGCCGAAGGAGGATCAATACCCCGCACAAATGAAGCTGCGCTATGAAAAGCAGCTTAGAAAGGAGGAAACAGTCAATGGCATTTGTTCCGGTCCCGAAGGATCTTAACCGCGTCAAAACGAAGGTCATGTTCAACCTGACCAAGCGGCAGCTTATTTGTTTTTCCATCGCTGCGGCAGTCGGCGTCCCGATCTTCTTTCTGGCGAAGGCGCATCTCGACTTGTCTACGGCGGCAATGCTGATGGTGGTGATCATGCTCCCGTTCATCTTCTTCGCGCTTTACGAGAAGGACGGACAGCCCGCCGAAAAGTATCTGTACCACATCGTACAGTCCATGTTTATCCGGGACAAGGTGCGTCCCTATCGCACAAACAATCTCTACGCTGAGATTCAGCAGAAAATCAAAGAACAGGAGGAATTGCAGCTTGAACAACAGCACAGCAAAGGCAAAGCCTAAGATGACGGTCAAAAACGGCGTCGTTTACGGCGATGCCCTTTCCGCTCAGGAAAAGAAGCGGATCGTCATGCAGAAGAAAAAGGACAGGAAGGCAAAGAAAGTCCGCAAGTCCGCCCAGCAGACCATCCCCTATGTGGAGATGTGCCGTGACGGTATTTGCAAGGTGAACAGCCGCCTCTACACGAAGTCCATCGCCTTTGAGGACATCAACTACCAGCTTGCGCAGAACGAGGACAAAACTGCCATCTTTGAGAACTGGTGCGACTTTCTGAACTACTTCGACAGCTCGATCTTCGTCCAGCTCTCCTTCATCAATCAGAAGGCAAGCCTCAATGAGTTCCGCAAGCGCATCAACATTCCGGCACAGGAGGACGCCTTCAACGACATCCGCTCCGAGTATTCCGGTATGCTGCAAAGCCAGCTCACCAAGGGCAACAACGGACTGGTCAAGAGGAAGTACATCACCTTCGGCATTGAGGCAGACTCCCTCCGCACGGCAAAGCCGAAGCTCGAACGCATTGAAACCGACATTCTCAACAACTTCAAAACCCTCGGTGTGAGAACCGAGCCGCTGTCCGGCTACGAGCGGCTGAAAGTGCTTCATGATGTGTTCAACATGGACACCAATGAGCCGTTCCGCTTTTCCTTTGACATGGTAGCCCGGACGGGACTCAGCACGAAGGACTTCATCGCGCCCACTTCCTTTGACTTCCGTGAAGGCAAGTGCTTCAAGATGGGCAGAACCATCGGCGCGGTGAGCTTCCTGCAAATCCTCGCGCCGGAACTCAATGACCGTATGCTTGCCGACTTCCTTGAGATGGACAGCAACATCACGGTCAATTTTCATATCCGGACGATTGACCAGGCGAAGGCAATCAAGAGCATCAAGTCGAAGATCACCGACCTCGACAAGATGAAGATCGAAGAGCAGAAAAAGGCAGTCCGCTCCGGCTACGATATGGACATCATCCCGTCCGATCTTGCCACCTTCGGCGGTGAGGCAAAGCGTCTGTTGCAGGATCTCCAGACCCGCAACGAGAGACTGTTCCTCGTGACCATCCTCATCATGAACACGGCAACCAACCGCCAGAAGCTCGAAAACGCGGTGTTCCAGACCGCCGCCATTGCCCAAAAGTATAACTGTGCGCTCAAGCGTCTCGACTTCCAGCAGGAGGAAGGGCTGATGTCCTCTCTGCCTATCGGTGTCAATCAGGTGGAGATTGAGCGCGGACTGACCACTTCCAGCACGGCGGTTTTCGTGCCGTTCACCACGCAGGAGCTTTTTCAGGGCGGCGAAGCTCTCTACTACGGGCTGAATGCGCTGTCCAACAACATGATCATGGTTGACCGCAAGCAGCTCAAAAACCCCAACGGACTGATCTTGGGTACGCCCGGTTCCGGTAAGTCCTTCTCCGCAAAGCGTGAAATGACGAACGCCTTCCTCATCACAGAGGATGACATCATCGTCTGCGACCCCGAGGCCGAGTATTTTCCCCTTGTGCAGAAGCTCGGTGGTCAGGTCATCCGCATCTCGCCGGTCAGCACGGATTACATCAATCCGCTGGACATCAACACGAACTACTCCGAAGAGGAAAACCCGCTGACGCTGAAATCCGACTTCATCCTCTCCATGTGTGAGCTGATTGTCGGCGGCAAGGACGGCTTGCAGCCGGTTGAGAAGACCATCATTGACCGCAGCGTCCGCATGGTCTATCAGGAGTTTCTTGCAGACCCCAAGCCGGAGAAAATGCCGATCCTCGAAGACCTCTACAACATTCTGAGAAATCAGAAGGAGCCGGAGGCACAGCGCATTGCAACTGCCCTTGAAATCTATGTTCACGGCTCTCTGAACGTCTTCAATCACAGAACGAATGTGGATGTCAACAACCGCTTCGTCTGCTATGACATCCGCGAACTCGGCAAGCAGCTCAAGAAGCTCGGTATGCTGATTGTGCAGGATCAGGTGTGGAACAGAGTTACCATCAACCGCGCCCAGCACAAGGCAACGCGCTACTACATGGACGAGTTCCATCTGCTCTTGAAGGAGGAACAGACCGCCGCATACAGCGTGGAAATCTGGAAGCGTTTCAGAAAGTGGGGCGGCATCCCGACCGGCATCACCCAGAACGTCAAGGATCTGCTTGCGTCCCGCGAGGTAGAGAACATCTTTGAAAACTCGGATTTTGTCTACCTTCTGAATCAGGCGTCCGGCGACCGGCAGATTCTCTCGAAGGCGCTGAACATCTCGCCCAGCCAGCAGAACTACATCACCAATTCCAACGCCGGTGAAGGCTTGATCTTCTACGGCTCGACCATCGTCCCCTTCAAGGATGACTTCCCGAAGGACACGATGCTCTATCGTTACATGACCACCAAACCCGAAGAAACCTTGCAGAATTAAGGAGGACTACCTTTATGAAAAAGAATATGAACGAGAACTTTGAGATCACCGTTGACGAGATGACCGAGATTTTCGGCGATACGCCGGTTGAGATGAGCTTCCGCGAGGTCAAGGAAGGCATGGACAGCTTCTTTGGCCTGATGGGGCTGACCGTGGAGTTGGTCAACCTGATCCGCAAGGAGGACGAGCTGAAAAAGCACCACCGCGCTTACCTCCATGTCCGCGAGGAAATCGCCGAGTGCGCCAATGAGGCGACGGAGGTCATCGGCGGTATTCTCGACTCCATTCAGAAGAAAGAACACATCTACCGTGTGTCCGGCTCTCCTTCCGCTTTTGATATGGATGAGGAAGACGAGTATGAGGATGATTTCGTCACCATCCCCAAGGAGAAGTACGACAGCATGATTGAGGATCTGCTGACGATGGCCGAGCTGATCGACATGGTATCGGATATGCGCACCAAGGATGTCCGCGCCATTCAGGAGTTTGGCAAGTTCATCCCCGCTTATGCCGCCTATGAGCGCAATCGTCTTTCCCTGTACCGCGAAGCGGCGAAGGAGGCCGAGTCCATCATCGACCGCTGGGAGGATGAGCTGGACGATGACGAGGACTACGAGCCGGACGAGTATTTCTCCGACTGATTGCGCATCAAGTCTCGCAGAAAGGAGGGAGTCCCCATACAGCTTGATCACATTTACACCGGCGATTGTCTCGAAGTCCTCAAAACGCTGCCCGATGAAAGCGTCCATTGCTGCATCACCTCCCCGCCGTATTACGCGCTACGCGATTACGGTGTGGACGGGCAGATCGGCAGAGAGGCAACGCCAAAGGAATACATCTCGCGCCTGACGGAAGTGTTCGCCGAAGTCAGGCGCGTACTGCGCTCAGACGGGACGCTCTGGCTTAACATCTCCGACACCTATGCCGGGAAAGGCAATCAGGGCGGCTATGTGGACGCAAAAAATCCCAAGGGCAGAAATGGTCAGGCTGTGGCTCTTAACTACAAGGTTGAGGGCTGCAAGCCCAAGGACATGATCGGCATCCCGTGGATGCTGGCCTTTTCGCTCCGCGACTCCGGCTGGTATTTGCGCAATGACATTATCTGGATGAAAGAAAACCCGATGCCGGAGAGTGTCAAAGACCGCTGCGCCCGCTGCTATGAGCACATCTTCCTGTTCTCAAAGTCACGGAAGTATTTCTTTGACTACCGGGCAATCTCCGAGCCGATTGCTCCCGGAACAGCGAGCAGGCTCAAGCGTGGGGTCAAGGGAAGCAACAAATACGGGGAACCTATCCCCGGAAAGGTAAAGCAGCAAACCATCAATCTTTGCCGGGAACATGGCGAGATCACCGATGACATGATAAACCCGCTGCGCAACAAGCGGGATGTCTGGATTATCAACACTGTCCCCTTCAAAGGCGGTCACTATGCCGCATACCCGCCTAAACTGGTTGAAACCTGTCTGCTTGCCGGATGCCCGAAAGACGGCGTTGTCCTTGATCCCTTCATGGGAAGCGGCACAACCGGCATGGTCGCAAAGCAGCTTGACCGTCACTATGTCGGGATCGAGTTAAATCCTGAATATAAAGAACTTGCCGAGGCGCGGATTGGAGGTGAAATTTGATGCCTCATGATGAATTGAAGCCCAAAGACCGGGTTGTCCTGCGGATGACCAGAGACGGCGCAGTGGAAGAAAACCTCACCGAAGGCACCTCAGAAAAAGTGTCAAAACGGCTTGAGGACGCCCAACTTGTTGCGCCCCACGACACGGAAACCGGCGATATTGCCGAAGAGATCAAGAAGCGGCGGCAGCTTCGTCCTGATAAGCTGGAAGACGCAGAGGGTCAGGCTCAGGCCGAAACACAGTCCGCAGATGCGGCGCAAGAGTACAAGCCGGGTGATCTGCCCGTCAGCGATGATCCCACATCTCACACTCTGCACTCTGAGACATACCGCACCCATTCCGTTGACTACGGAAAAGCATTTGCCGATACCGCTGTCACCGGCAAGGTCAGCAGGCCTCGCGCTGAAAGGCAGATTGATGGAGAGTCCGTTCTGGAAAGAGCGGCGGAAACCTTCGCAGAGATGCCGGACCTTGACGGCGATACCCCAGCTTCCCGGCGGATTGAACGGTTGGAGCGAAAATCTCAGAAGGCGCATGAGCGTCTGGATGCCGCCCGTGAGAAGCTGCCCACCAAGAAGGTGCTGAAAAAAGAGCGCGTCTTTGACGAGGAAACCGGTAAAGGCAAAACCCGCCTCTACTTTGAAGACGAGCTGAAAGTCCCCAAGGGACAGAGCAAATTGCAGTTTGAGGCAGACAAGACCGTCCGTAAGGTCGGCGATACTCTTGCCTCTGGCATTCACGGCAAAATCCATGAGGTTGAGCAGGAAAACTCCGGTGTGGAAGCCGCCCATAAGACAGAGATTGCCGCCGAGTCCGTTGTCCGCCACTACCAGCATCACACAGAGCGCAGTGCAAACAAGCCGTTCGAGAAGGTGTCCAAGCTGGAGCAGAAGGCCGAGGCCGCTGATCGGAAGCTCCATTTTGAGAAGACGGTCGCCGAAAACCCTGAGATGAAGACTTCCCGTGCCAATATGAATAAGCACTACCAGAAGCAGCACATCAAGAAGGAATACGCTGCGGCTCGCAAGGCCGGGGCGCAAACGGCCTCCACCGCCACCAAGTCCACCGCTAAAACCGTCCGAGAGAAAGCGTCGGATAAGGTCAAGGACATTATCGCCAAGAACAAAAAGGTCTTTGCTTGGCTGGGAGCTGGCTTGATGATTCTGATCCTGTTGTCTGCTGGGATTAGCTCCTGCACGGCAATGTTCACCTCTACCACCTCGTCTGTCATCGCCACTTCCTACCTCAGTGAGGACGATGCCATGACCGGCGCGGAGGCGCAGTATTGTCAGATGGAGGCGGAGCTGCAATCGTATCTGGATAACTACGAGAGCACGCACGACTACGATGAGTACCACTTTGACCTCGACGCGATTGAGCACGATCCCTATGTGCTGATCTCCATTCTATCCTCCTTCAATGAGGGAGAGTTCACACTGGACGAAGTTCAGGGGCTTCTTCAAACGCTCTTTGACCGGCAATACATCCTCACCGAAGATGTGGAGGTTGAGGTACGCTACCGGACAGAGACCCGTACCGGGACAACGACTGTCACCGATCCCGAAACCGGCGAGACCAGCACGGAAACTTACACTTATGAAGTCGAAGTCCCGTACAACTACTACATCTGTACCGTTACGCTGGAAAACTTTGACCTCTCCCATTTGCCGGTCTACATCATGAATGAAGACCAGCTCTCCATGTACTCAGCCTATATGTCAACGCTGGGCAACCGTGAGGATAAGTTTACCTCCTTCAAGTTGAGCCGCGCACTATCTGCTGTTGACAAATACAGCATAGCGCATTGCCGCAGAACAATCAACACTGTCGATTCTTTGCTTGACAGTGTTGACCGCAGATTTGGAGATAGGTAAACAAATGTGCCTTGGGGATGCGATAGGAACGCCCGATTTTCATTGCCGGGATTTTACCCTCATGCAGCAGCTTGTAGCCTGTCTTGGTGCTGACTTTCAGTGCGTCGCACATCTGCTCAATGTTCATCACATCGGGATACTTGCGCAGCATCACACGGTAGGCATCGCGCTGGT
>OHVJ01000290.1_pt1 | contig 16252 bp, 13 predicted proteins | sample 1579471 | NCBI WGS metagenome assembly OHVJ01 (sample SAMEA3882532, study PRJEB24775) | human gut metagenome | biome: human-associated habitat; feature: intestine environment; material: feces | place: Netherlands | collected 2009/2010 | reverse complement strand
CCCTGAACCTTGAACCCTTTGCCGATACGCATTGAATGACAGTGTCAGAAAACGTTAGGCGACCTTATTCTGCCTTAGCTTCTTCCTTAGCACGGTCTACGAGCATCTGGAGCAGCTTGATGCAGCATTTCGGAATGTTGGTGCCTGGTCCGAAGATAGCAACTGCACCATGATCGTACAGGAATTCGTAATCCTGTGGCGGGATAACGCCGCCGATAGCTACGAGGATATCTTCACGGCCGAGTTTCTTCAGGTCTTCGACGATAGCCGGGAGCAGGGTCTTATGACCTGCTGCCAGGGAAGAGAAGCCGACCATATGAACGTCGTTGTCGACGGCATCCTGCGCCGCTTCTTCCGGAGTCTGGAAGAGCGGGCCTACGTCGACGTCCCAGCCCATATCTGCGAAGGAGGTAGCAAGGACTTTCTGGCCTCTGTCGTGACCATCCTGGCCCATCTTCGCGAGGAAGATACGCGGGCGGCGGCCTTCGAGAGCTTCGAATTCGTTAGCCAGTTTCTTTGCTTCGTCCAGTTCGGAGGTGTCATCGAATTCATTGGAGTATACGCCGGAAATGGTGTGGATGACTGCATTGAAGCGGCCGGATACCTTTTCAACAGCGTCAGAGATTTCGCCAAGGGATGCACGGTCATGTGCTGCCTGAACAGCAGCTTCCAGAAGGTTGCCGTTGTCACGGGATTCTGCACACTTGGTGATGGCTTCCAGATCGCGGCGGACAGCTTCCGGATCACGGATGCTTCTGAGTTTTTCCAGACGTTTGATCTGTGCGTTACGTACAGCGGTGTTATCGATGGAGAGAACGTTCAGCGGATCTTCCTTCGCCAGTCTGTACTTGTTCAGGCCGACAATGGTTTCACGGCCGGAGTCGATATCTGCCTGACGACGAGCGGCGCATTCTTCGATACGCATCTTCGGAAGGCCGGTGGAGATAGCCTTGGACATGCCGCCCAGTGCTTCGACTTCCTGAATGTGTGCCCATGCACGTTTGATGATCTCGTTGGTGAGGTATTCCACATAGTAGGAGCCGCCCCATGGATCGATGATCTTGCAGACTTTGGTTTCATCCTGGATGTAAAGCTGGGTGTTACGAGCCAGACGAGCAGAGAAGTCGGTCGGCAGAGCGATTGCTTCGTCGAGTGCGTTGGTATGCAGGGACTGGGTGTGGCCGAGAGCTGCAGACATAGCTTCCATACAGGTACGGCCGATGTTGTTGAATGGATCCTGTTCGGTGAGGGACCAGCCGGAGGTCTGGGAGTGGGTACGAAGTGCCATGGATTTCGGATTCTTTGCGCCGAAGCCTTTGAGGATCTTTGCCCAGAGGACACGAGCTGCACGCATCTTTGCGACTTCCATGAAGTAGTTCTTGCCCTGATCCCAGAAGAAGGACAGACGCTTTGCGAAAGCATCGACCGGCAGACCTGCTTTTTCGCCGCAGCGGATGTATTCCATGCCGTCTGCCAGAGTGTAACCGATTTCCAGATCGCAGGTAGCACCGCATTCCTGAATGTGGTAACCGGAAATGGAAATGGAGTTGAACTTCGGCATGTACTTGGTGGTGTATTCGAAAATATCACCAATGATACGCATGGACATCGCCGGTGGGTAAATGTAGGTGTTACGTACCATGAATTCCTTCAGGATATCGTTCTGAATGGTACCTGCAAGGATCTTCTTGTCGACGCCCTGTTCGATGCCGGCGGAAATGAAGAATGCCAGAATCGGAAGAACGGCGCCGTTCATGGTCATAGATACGGACATCTGGTCCAGCGGGATGCCGTCGAAGAGGATGTTCATATCGAGCATGGAGCATACGGATACGCCGGCTTTACCTACGTCGCCGATAACGCGTGGGTTATCCGCATCGTAGCCGCGGTGGGTCGGAAGGTCGAATGCAATGGACAGACCCTTCTGACCTGCTGCCAGGTTTCTCTTATAGAATGCGTTGGATTCTTCGGCGGTGGAGAAGCCTGCGTACTGACGAACGGTCCATGGACGGAAAACGTACATGGTGGAGTATGGTCCACGAAGGAATGGCGGGATACCGCTCATGAAGTCCAGATGATTGCAGTCATCATAGACATCTTTGGTATAGAAGGGAGCGACCGGGATCTTTTCCATGGTCGGTTCATAGAGTGCATCAAAGCCTTTGCCGGTCTTGGCTTCCAGCTTTTCCTTCCACTCATCATAGGAGCAGTGTGGATGTTCCCCCAGAGACAGCTGTGTGAAATCAGGATTTGTGTTTGCCATTATTCAATCATTCCTTTCTTTTTCTGCAGCATGCGGAGAATTTCGTAGCAGTTTGCTTTGACGCTGATGAAATCATCTACGCCCGCCTTGCGGTAGGTTTCTTCCAGATCCTTTGGAGCTGCGCCTGCGAGGAAGAGGGTGCCGTCGCCCAAGACTTCTTTCAGTCTCGGAGCCAGAGCCGGTACATCTTCCGGATAGGTCGCATCCGTGGAGCAGATGACAGCGACATCATATGGCGTGCCTTTGTCATCAGCGCCAGCTTTCAGTGCTTCTACGCACTTATCCCAGCGGGAGCCCGGTTTGTCTTCGTCATCCTGGAAACCATTGTTGAGATGGACATTGAATTCGCCGACCTGCAGGAAGGAGGTGGAGAAATCTGCTCTGGCTTTATGCTGCGGGATCTTGCCCATGTTTGCGAGGAAGATCTCGACATTCTTGCCAGTCTTTTCTTTATATGCTTCGGTATCAAAGCGAAGTGCTTCGAAGCGTTCCGTCCAGCGGTGTGCATCGATCTTTTCGACAGCGATAGAACCTTCTGCATTGCCTGCGACTTCGTAGATTTCAGCGATGGTCGCACCAGCAGCGGCTGCAGCAGCTGCCTTGTCGATGGCTTCGCCTTCGCCGGCATCTTTGAGTTCTGCCAGCTTCTGGCTTCTGAAAGCAAGATCAAGATCCGCACGGTAAGCCTTAGCTGCATCGCCGAGCTCTTTCTGAATCGCTTTCGTATCTTCCGGACGAGCTTCGAGGAGCACTTCGCCCATCAGCGGGTACATGTTATTGCCGACCGCACGGTCTTTTCTAAGATCCAGTGCTTTGAAGCGCTTTTCAAGGACGGCTTTGATCTCCTTCTGCGGATAGCCTTCTTTGATCGCTTTGGTCATGCCGCCCAGAGATTCGATCTTCTGGAATTCAGCCCAGATCTTTTCTGCCATCTCTTTGGTGAGCTTTTCAATCGCCCAGGAGCCGCCGGCTGCATCGATCGGGCGCAGCATGCCGAATTCTTCCTGCAGCATGATCTGCAGGTTTCTAGCGATACGGCGGGAGAATTCATCACCTTTTCTGACGGTATCATCATAAGGTGCATTTTCGTAGGTATCTACACCGCCAACGACAGCAGAGAATGCTTCGGTGGTGTTGCGGAGCATGTTCACGCCCACATCGAAAATGGTCTTTGTGAAGAATGCCGGTTTTGCATGGATCTTCATCGAACGATCTTCTTCTTCTGCGCCGAAAGCCTTCATGATGTTCGACCATACCTGACGAGCTGCACGAAGCTTTGCAATTTCAATGAAGAACGTAGCGCCTACATTGAAGCCGAAGTAGAAGGACTGTGCGATATCATGGATCGAAATGCCTCTCTTCAGCATTTCACGGACATACTCTACAGCGACGCCGAAGGTATATGCGATTTCCTGTACGGCCTGTGCGCCGCCCAGAGAGAATACATCGGAAGTGATGAATACGGTCGCTACGCTCGGTGCATTCTTGCGAGCCCAGCGGATGGTCTCTGCCATCTGGTCGTATGCTTTTTCAAGGCTTTCCTTATTCTTGCCATCAGTCAGCAGCTGTGTCAACGGGCTTCCACCGATCACGCCATGAAGCGCGGACACATCTTTTCCCTGTGCTTTGACTGCGGCAGCCACCATAGCAAGCGGTGCCAGTGCAGATTCACCGGTATACATCATGAATGGATACTTCGCAAGATCCAGACCGTCCAGAAGGTTATGCACATCTTCAAGAGTGGTCAGAGAAACGCCGGTTTCACCTGGTTTTTCAGCATCCGTCACATCGATGCCATGCAGAGTGGATGCATCAAGGCGTACATTGTATACCGTGGAACCACGATCGATTTCGTGTTTCAGGAGCTCATTATTTTCCTTTGGAAGTGCTTCATCACAGGACTGTGCAATGCCCCATGGTTCTTCTTTGTAACCATTGACTTTCTGACCGCGCATGAAGTCCCCCATGCCCGGATAGTCATCGGTCGGCAGGATCGCATCCTGTGCGTCCGGACCTGTACGCAGAGTATAGATCGGGCTAAAAGTGATACCTTCATACGTCTTGGTATACATCAGCTTATCAAACGGCTTGCCCTTCAGAAGAGCGTTGCACGCATCAACCCATTCCTCGTAGGTTGGTGGTGTGAATTCATCAAATGTGACCTGTGGGAAATCGGTTTTGCCTTCCGACTGTTTCAGAATCGCTTCCAATTCCTTATCGGTAAGCTGTCTTTCCTGATTTTCCGCGGATGTTGCTTTTGTTACTTCATCCATGAAATAGTTCCTCCTTTAATAATTTATGGCCGCCCACTGACTTACCAGCGCAAATCAATCAGACAGAAAGTTCACCTCCTTCAGGTTCACGTCTTGGTCCTACCATAAAAAAACGACTGACCCAGTGGGGGCAGCCGGAAAATAAAGAGACCAGGACCGATCTCAATCCCCTCCCCATCTCTCGCAGGTTGACGGAAATACTGATCTGCTCACAAGCCCTGATCTTAGACAGAATCAAATCATGTCTTGGATAGATCTCTACTTCCTTCGCGGTGATTCATTGGCAGATAGTTCTCCTGGCTCGGGCTCCTCATCTCTTCACGCCTTCCCAGACTTTCGCCCAGTGACATATCTGTGAGAGACTCCTCCTTACAGTGGCGGGACCGCTCCGGCTTAGACCGGATTCTCTTTTATGCTTTCGCATCTGCCAGCCATATGAAATTGTCTAAATGACTACAGTCTCAGTATAATTCATATTCTTCTCAGTGTCAATCAATGTTTTTCTCTGTCTTATGCATTTCTTGCTAATATTGCATCTGAAATCACAAATTATGCATTGAACAGCAGCTATGATTTATATTATAATAGATTTGTATGTAAAGTTTATTTCATTATCATTATTTTTATTCTCATACAAGGAGCTTACCATGGCACTCGATCCGAAAACCAAAGAAACCGTCAGAGAAGAAGCCCTTCGGCTTTCTAAAGAATTTGCTGCACTTGATGGCAGACGCCCGCGTGTTCTCCTCATAGAAATGGAAAATGATCTCGAAAGCGATCGTGAAGAACGAAAACTGGCCGCCAACGCATTGGCAGACTCCGGCTGGGACGTCGACGTCAGTCCCTCGCAGCAGCCGGAGGATGCGGCCAAGGGGGCAGCAGACAATGACGTTCACTTCGTCTTCTACACCACGGCAAGTGACGCCAGAGGTAAGAATGCTGTCGCCCTCTCGCGTGCTCTGGCGCTTTATGGCCGTGATGATATCCTGATCGCCGTTCATCAGGTGCCGCCAGAAGAAAAGGAGCCTCTCTTCCGCTACGGCATCCTCTGCGCCTTCGCCAAGGACTACGATTACCTTCAGGCTTCCCTCACCATGCTCCGAATCCTCATCGCAAGAGAAAAGCAGGAAATGGAAGAGGATGATGCCTACTGAGTCACTAGTGACTAGTGACTGGTGACTGGTGACTAGGGATGATGGTTAGCCTCAAAGCGTGCCATCTTTTGATTATGTTTGAAAGCATCACTTGAATGATAAATGCAAAATGCGAAATGGTGGTACGACGGTACAACGCATAAAAACCAAAAGCACCGAAAGTGGCATTTAAATCACGAGTCACTAGTCGCTCGAGGCTCCCAGTCCGTAGCTACTTATTCCTGTATTCCATCTATTCGGGGTTTCCTTCTCCCATTCATCATATTGCGTGAGGAAAAGAGAGCTCTCTTCCTCACGCAGAACAAAGGGCCAAAGCATTGAACGATGCCTTACCGCTTGCACACTTCATATTACTCGAGGAACATTAACGAAAACCATCTATAAAGAAATACTGAGAAAACACAAAAGAGCGTGCTCAATGATCTTGAGCACGCTCTTTCCATTTTATACAACAAAAAAGCAGCGCATACGCGCTGCTTTTTCATATCGGCTATTAGCCAACGGTGAAGAGAACGTCGCCGCCCTGTACGGACTGACCTTCGGATACCGGCATGCCGGTGATCTTGCCATCGCATGGAGCCATGATCGGGTTGCCCATTTTCATAGCTTCGAGAACGAGGACTTCGTCGCCGGAAGCAACTGCATCGCCAACATGTTTGTTGATGCGGATAACTTTGCCCGGCATTGGAGCTTCAACGGATTCGCCTGCACCTGCAGGAGCTGCTGCCGGAGCTGGAGCCGGAGCCGGTGCTGGAGCCGGAGCCGGTGCCGGAGCTGCTGCTACCGGAGCCGGAGCTGGAGCTGCTGCCGGAGCTGCTGCTACCGGAGCCGGAGCTGCTGCTGCAGCGCCGCCATCTTTAACTACTACATCGTAATCCTGGCCGTTAACTGTTACAGTAAATTTTCTCATTGTCTTTCCTCCTAAATGATTGTACTTTCAACTTTCAATTAGAACTGCTGAGTGCCGGAAACACCTGCAAGACGAGATGCAGAGGTCCAGCCACTTCTAGCTGCCGGGCGGATGGAGACGATTTCGCCGCCACCCATAGCAACGATTGCAGCAGCGATTGCTGCTACAACTGCACCATTGTCAGCTGCTTTCGGAGCTGCTGCTCTAGCTGGAGCTGCCTTCTTCGGAGCTGCTGCCGGTGCCGGTGCTGCGGACTGATTGAGAGATGAACGTACCTGCCAGATCATGATCAGCGCTACTACTGCTACGATAGCAGCAAATACCGCGATATACATAACTGTGTTGTTATCCATCTGTACCCATCCTTTCAATTAGAGTTTTTCTTGCAGCAAATATTACAGCGGAATGTTGCCGTGTTTCTTTGCTGGATGTACTTCGTGCTTGGAAGCAAGCATCTTCAGTGCATTGATGATTGTCGGACGAGTGTTTCTCGGATCGATAACTGCGTCTACATAGCCACGTTCAGCAGCTTTGTATGGAGTAGCGAATTCTTCGACGTATTCAGCTGTACGCTGTTCTTTGTTCGGGTCTTTCTTGAAGATGATGTTTGCAGCGCCTGCAGGTCCCATAACAGCGATTTCAGCGGTTGGCCAAGCGAATACCTGGTCAGCGCCCTGTTCACGGGAGCACATAGCGATGTAGGAACCACCGTAAGCTTTACGGAGGATCATGGTGATCTTCGGAACGGTTGCTTCGCAGTATGCGAACAGCATCTTAGCGCCGTGACGAATTACGCCGGCATATTCCTGCTGTTTGCCTGGCAGGAAGCCTGGTACATCGACAATGTTTACAACCGGGATGTTGAAGCAGTCGCAGAAACGGATGAAACGAGCAGATTTATCGGATGCATTGTAGTCAAGGCAGCCTGCCATGAATGCTGGCTGGTTTGCAATGATACCAACGGTCTGTCCGTCGAAACGTGCGAAGCAGGTAATGATATTCTTAGCGAATTCTTTAGCTACATCGTAGTATTCACCGTTATCTACAACGGATTTGATAACGTCATACATGTTGTATGGAGCGTTGGAGTTTTCTGGCATGATGGTATCGAGAGCCGGATCGGTTCTGGTCGGATCATCACCGGTTTCAACGATAGGAGCATCTTCCATGTTGTTGCTCGGCAGGAAGGAGAGCAGGTAACGAATCTGTTTAATGCAGTCTTCGTCGTTGTCGCAAGCGAACTGAGCTACACCGGAAGTACGGTTGTGGGTCATAGCGCCGCCGAGTGCTTCAGCGGTGATCTTTTCGCCGGTAACGGATTCAACAACTGCCGGGCCGGTCAGGAACATCTGGGATGTTTTCTTGACCATGTAAATGAAGTCGGTCAGAGCTGGGGAGTATACAGCGCCGCCTGCAGATGGTCCCATGATAGCAGAGATCTGCGGAATAACGCCGGATGCAATGGTGTTGCACCAGAAGATCTTGCCGTAGCCAGAGAGTGCATCGACAGCTTCCTGAATACGAGCTCCGCCGGAATCGTTCAGGCCTACGCAAGGAGCACCGACTTTGAGAGCCAGTTCATTTACGTGAACGATCTTAGCAGCGTGCATTTCGCCAAGGGAGCCGCCTTCAACGGTGAAGTCCTGTGCGAATGCGAATACGAGTCTGCCGTCAACGGTACCGTAACCGGTAACAACGCCTTCGCCCGGGAGATCTTTCTTTTCCTGACCGAAGTTGTGGCAGCGGGATTTTACAAGGGCATTGACTTCTACGAAAGTGCCTTCATCAAACAGAAGAGCCAGTCTTTCACGAGCAGTCAGTTTGCCTTTTGCATGCTGTTTTTCAACTTTCTTTTCTCCACCCATAGCCTCTACGTGAGCGAGGTTTTTGTGAAGAAGTTCAATTCTTTCTGCAACAGTTGCCATTCTTACACCTCCAAAAATTTTAGGGACCCCCGTGAGGGGGATGCCTTACCCCGGTGGGCAAGGCATTTGCCATCGTTCAATTAAGCCTTGAAGGATGGGCCGCCTGGGCGTTCTGTCAGTTCAAGCAGAAGGCCTGTAGCCTTTGGATGCAGGAAAGCGATGTGACAGCCGCCAGCACCGATACGATATTTCTTATCGATGAGCGGAACTTCTTTAGCCTGCAGGTCAGCAAGGCAAGCTTCGATGTCATCGACACGAAGTGCTACATGCTGGAAACCATTCTTGCCGCCGTTTGCTTTTTCGATGAAACGAGCAATCGGGCCGTCCGGAGTGGTGGAACCCAGGAATTCGAGTTCGCAAGCTTCGGTCTGAGCAGACGGTTTGAAGAAGCTGGTGGTTACATGCTGTTCTTCGACGGTTTCATCCGGAAGGGATGGATCCAGTCCAAGGATGTCTTTCATCTGCTGTTTGATCAGCTGAAGATCTTTAACAGCAACGCCTACATGGTCCACACAAAGTACTTTGAATGCCATAATAAACTCCTCCTTTAAAATTATTTGAATATTTTGCCTACAATGGAATCAACGACCGTAAACGGATCTGTCTTCCGTTCAAAGACTTGTTCCACGCAGTCACTAAATTCACCCGTCGAGGAAATATTTTCCTCAATATGACGGGAAATGCGATCGTGAATCATTTCGAGCATCTCGCTTCTAGCCCGTTCACGTCTTCTTTCTTCAAGGAGACCGGACTCTTCGAGGTACTTTCTATGTTCGCCCAGAGCTGCTACTACTTCGGCTACGCCCTGATCTTTGTTCGCGATCGTTCTCTCAATCGGAGGACGCCAGTTCTGAGCTTCGCCCAGATCAAGCATCATTTCGATTTCGACGTTCAAACGATCTGCGCCATCGCGATCACATTTGTTGATGCAGAATACATCACCAATTTCAAGGATACCTGCTTTGATAGCCTGAATATCGTCGCCTAGTCCAGGTACGAGCACAACAAGTGTCGTATCCGCATTTTTAACGATATCAACTTCTGATTGTCCTACGCCTACTGTTTCGATGAGAATGACATCGAGACCGAAAGCATCCATCAGTTTGACCGCATCTGCAGTCTTGCGGGAAAGTCCGCCGAGGCTGCCGCGCGTACCCATACTACGGATATAAACACCCTTATCCAAGGTCAGGTCGTTCATTCTGATACGGTCACCAAGGATGGCGCCGCCGGAGAATGGACTCGTAGGATCGATGGCTACGATACCTACAGTTTTGCCCTGCTTACGGAACTGCTTAATGAGGGCATCTGACAGTGTGCTCTTACCCGCACCAGGCGCACCAGTAATACCGATGACCTGTGCACGACCGGTATGGTGATAGATCTCTTTCATGATATCTTCAAATCCATCCCGTTCGTCTTCAACGATGGTAATTGCTCTCGCTAAGGCACGTCTGGATCCATTCCAAAAATCCTTCATAGAAAATTCCATGGATGCACCGCCTTTTCGAAGAGTAAATAATATAGTTGCAATGGGACTGAGTATCCCCCCAGCCCCATGCAAGCTACATTTCAACTAATAAACTGTCAAGCTAGTCAGTCTAAAAGTCGATTATTTTACGTTTTCTTTAATGAAGTCGATAACTTCTTTGGTTGGTGTGCCAGGAGTGAAGATAGCTTTTACGCCAGCTTCTTTCAGGCCTGGGATATCGGATTCCGGAATTACGCCGCCGCCAACTACGAGAACGTCGCTCATTCCTTTAGCCTTCAGTGCTTCAACAACTTCCGGGAAGAGGGTGTTGTGAGCGCCGGAGAGCAGGGACAGAGCTACAACATTAACGTCTTCTGCGTCTGCTGCTTCAACGATCTGTTCAACGGTCTGACGAAGACCGGTGTAAATAACTTCCATGCCTGCATCACGAAGTGCACGAGCAATAACTTTTGCGCCACGATCATGTCCATCAAGACCCGGTTTAGCTACCAGTACTCTGATACGTTTGTCTGCCATTGTAAATTACCTCCAGAAATATTTGAGTAATGTAATTATCTTTGCTTCAGGCTGCCCTTAGATTAGAGGGTGTTGTGCGGTTTGTATTCGCCGTAAACTTTACGCAGAACGCCGCAGATTTCGCCTTCGGTGCAGTATGCACGTACGCAGTCGAGGATGACTGGCATGAGGTTGATGTGGTCTGGGCCTTCAGCCGGAGTCTGAGCTGCTTTTTCAAGTTTAGCCAGTTCTTCAGCAACTTTAGCCTGGTCACGGTTTGCTTTATCCTGAGCGAGCTGAGCTTTCTTCTTTTCGCCAACGGATGCGTCAATCTTCAGCAGGCCGGTAACCGGTGGTTCTTCCATGGTGAATTTGTTGACGCCAACGATGGTTCTTTCGCCGGATTCAACAGACATCTGCCAAGCGTAAGCAGCGTCCTGAATTTCTTTCTGGATGTAACCTTTATCAATAGCTTCTACTGCGCCGCCCATTTCATCGATCTTGCGGATGTATTCTTTAGCTTCTGCTTCGATAGCATTGGTCATAGCTTCAACATAGTAGGAGCCGCCGAGCGGATCAACTACATCAGCCAGGCCGGATTCGTAAGCTACGATCTGCTGGGTACGCAGAGCGATGGTTACGGATTCAGTGGTCGGCAGAGCCAGAGCTTCATCGCGGGAGTTGGTGTGCAGGGACTGGGTTCCGCCCATAACTGCTGCAGCGGTCTGGAGAGCAACACGGATGATGTTGTTGTTTGGCTGCTGAGCGGTCAGCATGGAACCAGCGGTCTGGGTGTGGAAACGCAGTTTCATGGACTTGCTAGCTTCTGCATGGAATCTTTCCTTCAGAATGGTAGCCCACAGACGACGGGATGCACGGAATTTTGCAACTTCTTCGAGTACGTTGTTGTGAGCGTTCCAGAAGAAGGACAGACGGCCTGCGAATTCATCGATCTTCATGCCAGCTTTCAGAGCTGCTTCGATGTATGCGATACCATCAGCGATGGTGAATGCGATTTCCTGAGCAGCGGTGGAGCCTGCTTCACGGATATGGTAGCCGGAAATGGAGATGGTGTTCCACTTCGGTACGTTTTCGGAGCAGTATTCGAAGATATCGGTGATCAGACGCATGGACGGTTTAACCGGGAAAATGTAGGTGCCGCGAGCTGCGTATTCTTTCAGGATATCGTTCTGGATGGTGCCGCGAAGAGCAGTTGCCGGAACACCCTGTTTTTCAGCTACAGCGATGTACATAGCCAGCAGTACGGAAGCCGGTGCGTTGATGGTCATGGAAGTGGAAACTTTGCCGAGGTCGATGCCGTCGAACAGTCTTTCCATATCGTAGAGGGAGTCGATAGCTACGCCTACTTTACCAACTTCGCCAGCGGACATTTTGTCGTCGGAGTCATAGCCGATCTGGGTTGGCAGGTCGAATGCGCAGGACAGGCCGGTGCCGCCGTTAGCGATCAGGTATTTGTAACGTTTGTTGGATTCTTCAGCGGTGGAGAAACCAGCATACATACGCATGGTCCAGAGTTTGCCACGGTACATGGTCGGCTGTACGCCACGGGTGTATGGATATTCGCCCGGGAATCCGAGGTCTCTTTCATAGTCGAAACCTTCGAGATCGAGTGGGGTGTACAGGTTCTTGTGTTTCAGACCAACTCTTTCCGGATGTTTTGCGCACTGTTTTGCATAGGTGTCATTGTAAGCTGCAAGTTTAGCTTTCAGGGATTCGTTAGACATGAGTTCATCTTCCTCCTAAAAAAGTAAGTATGTAAAACTCTAGGAAGCTTTTCCTTGACTTCGGTGGCCGCGACTTTGTGTTCTTCTTACCACTTACATAGGAACTATCTTCCCAATGGGGTCACGCAAAGCCCTTGGCTGCTGCAGTGCTCATTCGAGTCTTCTTGCAGCAGCGATTGGGGACTCTTGCTGACCCATGTATTGACACTGTCGTGTGACAGATATCACCATAGGTAATTATACAGTATTATCTGTATTTGTAAAGCATTAAATGCCTTGCCTCATGCGGCTTCTTGAATAATTAAATTATTTCTTGAAGTGCATGTCGCCGTTTTCAGCGAGGCTTTCATGGAATTTGAATGCTTCCTGAAGGAGATGCGGGGTCTGGCTTTCGCCGCAAGCTGCGCATGCTCTTTCATAGTAGTCCATGAGCTGATCTCTGAAGGACGGATGAGCGACGTTGTTGATGATGACCTTTGCTCTTTCTTTCGGGGACAGGCCGCGAACATCAGCGACGCCCTGTTCGGAAATGAATACATGGGTATCATGTTCGGTGTGGTCTACATGGGAGCACATCGGAACAACTGCGGAGATCTTGCCGCCCTTAGCGGTGCTGTGGCAGAAGAAGCAGGACAGGAAGCCGTTACGAGCAAAGTCGCCGGAGCCGCCGATACCGTTCATCAGCTTGGTGCCGCTTACGTGGGTGGAGTTTACGTGGCCGTAGATATCCATTTCCAGAGCGGTGTTCATAGCGATGACGCCGAGACGACGAGCTACTTCGCCGTTGTTGGAGATTTCCTGCGGACGGAGAATGATCTTCTTGTTGTATTTTTCAATGTTTGCATAGAAGCGTTTCAGTCCATCCGGGGATGGGGACAGGGAAGTACCGGAGATCATGTCGATCTTGTCTTTATCGATCAGGTCGAACATGCCATCCTGAATAACTTCGGTGTATACGGAAAGATTCTTGAAGTCGGATTCTACGAGGCCATGGATAACAGCGTTTGCTACGTTGCCTACACCGGACTGCAGTGGGAGCAGGTTTTCCGGCAGTCTGCCATGAGCGACTTCGTTTTTCAGGAAATCGATCAGGTTGTTGCCCATTGCTTCTGCGTCGTCATCGAGCGGAGCCAGTGCACGGGTAACGTCTGGCAGATCGCATGGAACGATAGCAACGATCTTTGCCGGATCGCATGGGATGTAAGGAGTACCTACGCGGTCGCCAGCAGTTTTGATCGGAATCGGTTCGCAGTGCGGCGGGTTCTTTCTCATGTAGATATCAGCCATGCCAGCGAGTTCCAGCGGCTGGGTGGTGTTGACTTCTACGATGACTTTCTTAGCGGTATCTACGAATACCGGAGAGTTGCCGATAGCAGTGGTCGGGTACAGTTCGCCGTTCGGTCCGATCTTGCAGACTTCTACTACTGCGAAATCTGGGCCGGTGACACGTTCACCCTTCACGTTGGTGAAGAAGCCAGCACGGATCTGCTGAGCTACATGGGACAGGTGAAGGTCATAATAGTTGATGCTGCCTGCATTGATGGCTTTTCTGAGGTTGCCGTTGGTCTGGTATGGCATACGGTTTCTGATGCCGTTTACAGCGACCAGTTCAGTATCAATCTGGGAACCAGTAGAAGCGCCAGTCCATACGTCTACCTGGAATGGGGTTTCTTTCATACGTTCTGCGAGTTCATGCATGGTGATCTTCGGATAGCCGCATGGGGTGAATCCGGAAATACCAAGGATGTCGCCTGCCTGAATCATAGCTGCTGCAGTTTTAGCATCACAGATTTTTGCTTTCAGATCTGCACTTTCAATTCTGCTAAGGAATTCGCTATCATTGGTGTCGATCATTACTATCATCCTCCCAAAAATATAAAAATATCAAAAGTCCAGTACCTCTTTGAGCTTTCTCTATGGTCTGGAGCTTTTTGCCTCATAAAAACACAGCCGTGCTTCCGAAGTATAAAAGAAAAAGGAGTCCTTTCTGCTTTCCTATGACCGCATGTAAACATGTCTCATAACATCAGAAAAACTCCTCCTTGGTATCATCGGTCTCACCGACTGTATTTGTGACCTCTTCAGTCATCACTGTTATTATATCACACTTTTTTCGAAAGGTTCGTAAAAAGTAAGTTCTTTGTTTTTAAAATTCTCATAGGCATGTTATAAATAATTCCTATTAGACAAATCATCAATTATGTGACTTATAGAGTGCATGTTAGGAAATCGCAAACTCTAGCAGTGGAAGTTATCGGAAATAGGTTCGGGGGTAGCCCAAGGGGCTAACTCTGGAAGCGCCGCGGAAGTTTGAAACCAGCGGTTTTCCATATCGCAAACCTAATCCCTAGCTACTAATCCCTAGTCACCAGTCCCTAGTCACCAGTCCCTAGTCACTATTTCTCCCGCTTCCTACGCAAAGTGCGGAAAGGCTCCAGAAGCAGAAGGAGATCGAGCGTCCGAAGAGGACATGGTCGCTCATGCTGATGACGGCGATGGCCATGACCATGAGCAGGCCTCCAAGCCCCATCGTTCGCGTGAAGAGGCTGGCCTTCCCCCGGTAGAGCTTCCAGCAGAGAAAGCCCTGGGCGAAGAAGGTCAAAAGGAAGGCTGCTCCGCCTATGATGCCGACTTCAGCGAGCATATTGAGATACATGTTGTGCGCATGGAAGATGAGGACGTGCTCATCCTGAATAAAGAAGTTGTAGTCGGGATAGGCCAGATAATAGCTCCCCCACCCCACGCCGAGAAGCGGGTGCTCTTCGATCATGGCGATGGTGCTCTCCCACAGGGCAAATCGCAGGCCGACAGAGGTGTCCTCGCCGGAGAAGAGGGACAAGAAACGCTCGACCATCTGGCCGTGGTAGAAGAGAAGAACGAGAGGGATGAGGAAGAAAAGAAAGCCGAATCGCTTGTCATAGAAGAGGGTGAGTCCTAAGACGATAGCCGCAAGGCTCAGCCATGCGCCGCGTGAATAGGTCAGCGCAAGACAGAGAAGCAGGATGAAGAGAATGATGGCAAAAGCCCATTTCCTTTTTTTCTGCCGCTCCCTGAGAAAGAAAGCAGTGAGGATGCTGATGATCATGACGGCATAGGCTCCGAGGAGATTCGGATTTTCCAGTGTCGAATACATGCGGCGCCGAAGGAGAGGAAATCTCTCGGGATCGACCCAGCTCTGCGCCGTCATGCCTGCCACATTCGCATACTGGATGAAGCCATAGGCGGCCACGCAGATGGCTCCTGCCAGGAAGGCATAGAGCGCCTTCTCCTTTTCCCGCACGGAGGAAATAAGAGAAAGGATCAAAAGGTAGATCGCGGCATACATCAATGGCTGAAAGGCCCAGTTCATGAGTGAAAAGGCAGGGTCGGGAGAGTGGAAACCGGAGAAAAAGGCACACGCCAAAAAGACCGCCGGCAGTCCCCAGAGGCGAGGGCGCACGCATTTCACTTCGCCTGTGGTGCAATGATTCACTGCCCAGAGAAGAAGGCAGGGGAGAAGTGTCGCGTAAAACACATAGGGATGAAGCGGCAGCAGAAAGAGTGTCGCATATAAAAGATTCTGGATGTTCTTTTTCGAAGCAAGGAATCGCATGGATGGGCTCCTGACGTGGAAAATGATATTTTTTCTATGATCCTATCTCAGTATATCATTATATAGAATGGGAAACTGTTCAGCAATAGAGAATGGAAAAGGGTTCGGGGTTCAGGGTTCGGGGTTCAGGGCTCAGGGTTAGCCCCGGTAACGTGCTGTCCCTTGCTTGCGTGCGGAAGAGGGGGAGCGGGTTCTATAGGTTCAAAGTAGTAGGTGTGGCACATAAAAAGCAGAAGCACCGCGGAGTTATGATAGCGCTTCGCGCGCATCGTCATTTCAAGCGTAGCCGAGGGTCTTTATTGCAGAACGTTCATCGCCTGATATGAGGCAACACCAAGACATCGTTTCCCCTCGGCGCATACACGCTGATTCCCGCAATGCAGTAAAGATCCCTCGGCTGCGC
>OHVJ01000289.1_pt1 | contig 16258 bp, 14 predicted proteins | sample 1579471 | NCBI WGS metagenome assembly OHVJ01 (sample SAMEA3882532, study PRJEB24775) | human gut metagenome | biome: human-associated habitat; feature: intestine environment; material: feces | place: Netherlands | collected 2009/2010 | reverse complement strand
GAAGGATACGAGGAAATAGCAGCCCTGCTGCCGCGTAGGGGCCGGGCATGCCCGGCCCGCAGCCTTCCCGCAAGTGCCCGTTTACCGTACACGTCAGGGCCGGACATGTCCGGCCCCTACAAACCTACCTAAAGGGAGTACGCTATGGAAAACCTGAACACACAAATGGACGACCAGCTGAAAAACCGCGTTGCGGAGCTGAACCGCGCCAACGACGAAAACCGCGACGGCAGGCTGGACGCCGCCGACCTGAAGGCGCAGCTCAACCGCATTGAGGCCCAGCTGGAATTACAGGATCAGCAGAACCGCGGCATCATTGCCAACCAGCGCAAGCGCATGGTGCTGAGCGTCGTGCTCTGCGTGATCATTCTGGCGGCGCTGGCGTTCTTCAGCTGGCGGATGAACGAGGCCTACGTCAACGTTATGGACGCCTGCAACCGCGTGAACGATCTGGCCGACACAGTCCAGACCAGTCTGGACACACTGGATCAGGCCCAGCTGGACAGCATGATGCAGGATCTGCCGGAAATCACCGCACAGCTGAAAAAGGTCGATGTTGACGCCCTGAACAAGGTCCTGACCGAGCTTCCCGCCCTGATGGACACCGTCAACAGCCTGCAGACCCAGGTACAGAACATCTCGAACTGGTTCAGCAGCTTAGGGTCGGTGTTTGGACGGTAAAGGTAAATAAAAATAAGAAAGCCTTCCCCCTTGGGGGAAGGTGCCCGAGGCTCTGACCGAGGGCGAATGAGGGGCAGCCTTCCGGCTGCGGCCCGGTTACGGGTTGCAGCGGAAGGCTGCCCCTCATCCGTCCGCTGCGCGGACAGCTTCCCCCGCGGGGGAAGCCTTTTGGGTTGCGGCCTTATGGTAATACGCCCACCGCGGCGAGCCATCCTCAGTGTAGATCCTCCCGCACCTCACAAACCCGCTCTTTTCCAGCGCGCGCTGCATGTAGACGTTATCGGCGTGGGTGTCGGCACGCACAGGCAGGCCCTGCCGCAGGCACCAGTCAATACAGAATTGCCCGATGCCGCGCACCTGCCCTGCCGACGCCATCCGGTGGATCGTTGCGTAGGGCAGGTCTTCGGGCCAGGCACCGTCCTCCATGATGCGATAGGTCGGCTCGTCGCCGGGAATCAGGCAGAACACGGCCTGTATGGCCCCCTCCCCCATCACCACAAAGCAGACGCCGCGCTCGATCTCGGCGGCCAGGCGCGCCGCGCCGGGGTAGCTGTCCGGCCACTGGTGCGGGTTGCCATGGGTGCGCATGAACGCCCGCGCGTTGTCAAAAATCTGCAAAAGCGTCGGCAGGTCCGCCGCCGCGGCCCTGCGTACTGTCAACTTCATAACCATCCTCTCCCTTTGGTAAAAAAGTATACCACAACCGCCGCGGGCGGGCAATACGCCCTTGCATCTCCACCGATGTTGTGGTACACTATAGCTGCAAAAAAGTTAGACAAGTCAAACTTTCAAAGTGAAAGAGGATTGTAGATATGACACTGGCGGATTTGAAAATCGGGCAGGATGCTGTACTGCGTACCATCGGCGGCCAGGGCGAGCTGCGCCACCACCTGCTGGACATGGGCCTGACCCCCGGCACTGAAGTCACCCTGCGCAAGGTTGCGCCGATGGGCGACCCCATCGAGGTCGAGCTGCGCGGCTATGAGCTGACGCTGCGGCTGGACGACGCGGCGAAAATCGAAGTGGAGAACGTCCACGAGACGGACCGCGCCGCCCGCAGTGAGGAGCGCCACACAGCGGTGCCCCACCCCGGCGTGGGCGAGCTGCGCAAGGCCCCCAGCTACCATGACCGCAAGAGCGGGGCCGAAATTCCCAAAGGCCAGCCGCTCCGGTTCGCGCTGGCCGGCAACCAGAACTGCGGCAAGACGACGCTTTTTAACCAGCTGACCGGCTCCAACCAGCACGTCGGCAACTTTCCGGGTGTGACGGTGGACCGCAAGGACGGCGTCATCCGCGGCCATGCCGAGGCTACCGTCACCGACCTGCCAGGCATCTACAGCCTGTCCCCCTATTCCAGTGAGGAGATCGTCACCCGCGATTTTCTGCTCAACACGCACCCGGACGGCATCATCAACATTGTGGATGCGTCCAACATCGAGCGCAATCTGTACTTAACGATGCAGCTCATGGAGCTGAACATTCCGCTGGTTCTGGCGCTGAACATGATGGATGAGGTCCGCGCCAACGGCGGCACCATCATGGTCAACGAGCTGGAGGAGCTGCTCGGTGTGCCGGTTGTGCCAATTTCCGCCGCCAAGAATGAGGGCATCGACGAGCTGGTCGAGCACGCCCTGCATGTGGCCCGCCACCGCGAGACACCGGGCCGCATTGACTTCTGCGACGCCGGGGACGGCGCGGGCGGTGCGGTGCACCGCTGTGTACACGCCGTAAGCCATCTGATCGAGGATCACGCTGCCCGCACCGGGCTGCCGCTGCGTTTTGCCGCAACAAAGCTGGTCGAGGGCGATACGCTGATCGAATCCGCGCTGGACCTCGATGCGAACGAGACCGAGCTGCTCGGTCACACGATTGCCGAGCTGGAAAGTGAGACGAGTCTGGACCGCGAGGCAGCGCTGGCGGATATGCGGTTCAACTTTATTGAACGTCTCTGCGACAAAACCGTTGTGCGGCCCGGCGAAAGCCGCGAGCACAAGCGCAGTGTGGCCATTGACCGCATCCTGACCGGCAAATACACCGCCCTGCCCTGCTTTATCGGCATTATGGCGCTGGTATTCTGGCTGACGTTCGGTGTCATCGGCGCGGGCCTGTCCGACCTGCTGACACTGGGTATTGACGCGCTCACCAACCTGACCGACCACGCACTGACGGTCTACGGCATCAACCCCGTTGTGCACAGCCTTGTTATTGACGGCATCTTTGCGGGCGTGGGCAGCGTGCTGAGCTTCCTGCCGACCATCGTCACGCTGTTCTTCTTCCTGTCGATTCTGGAGGACACCGGCTATATGGCGCGTGTGGCCTTCGTCATGGATCAGCTGCTGCGCCGCATCGGACTTTCGGGCCGTAGCTTTGTGCCCATGCTCATCGGCTTCGGCTGCTCGGTGCCCGCCATCATGGCCACCCGCACGTTGTCCAGTGACCGTGACCGCAAAATGACGATCCTGCTCACCCCGTTCATGAGCTGCTCGGCCAAGCTGCCGATCTACGCCCTGTTCACGACGGCGTTCTTCCCCCGGCAGTGGCGTGCCGTCGTGATGATCGGGTTGTACATCACGGGCATCCTGTGCGGCATCCTGTACGCGATCCTGCTGAAATTCACCAAGTACAAGGGCGAGCCTGTCCCCTTCGTCATGGAGCTGCCCAACTACCGTTTTCCCTCGGCGCGCAGTGTCTGCCAGTTGATTTGGGAGAAAGCCCGTGACTTTTTGCAGAAGGCCTTCACCATTATCTTTGTGGCAACGGTGCTGATCTGGTTCCTGCAGACCTTTGACATGCGTCTGAACGTGGCCGCTTCGGCGGACAAGAGCCTGCTGGCAGCCATCGGCAGTTTTATTGCTCCCCTGTTCAGGCCGCTGGGCTTTGGCGACTGGCGCGTTTCCACCGCGCTGATCACCGGCTTTACGGCCAAGGAGAGCGTTGTCTCTACGCTGACGGTCCTTCTGGGCGGGGACACCGCCGCACTGACCACGCTGTTTACCCCGTTCACGGCCATCGTGTTTCTGGTGTTTACGCTGCTGTACACGCCCTGCGTGGCCGCGATTGCTGCCGTCAAGCGTGAGCTGGGCGGTGCCCGCGCCGCAGCAGGCGTCGTTTTGATGCAATGCGGTATTGCATGGATCGTGGCATTTGTGGTACACTGTGTAGGAACGGTGTTCGGCCTGGTGTGAACCGCGCCGGAAAGCACCCCTACAGATACGTATGAGGTAATATACGATATGGCAAGTGTTATCATTGTTGTGATTATTTTTGTGCTGCTGGCGCTGGCAATCCTGTTCATCTGCCAGAACGGCGGCTGGCAGGGCGGCTGCGGCGGCAACTGTGCCGGCTGCCACAGCAAATGCGCCGAAGCGGAAAAGAAGCCGAAGAAATAACTCCTGCCTCCCTCTGCGAGGGAGGTGGCCCCGCAGGGCCGGAGGGAGAGAACCCTGCCATAGCCCGAAATATTTCGGGTAACCGCAAGGTTCTCTCCCCCACCGCCTGCGGGCGGAGCCCCCTCGCAGAGGTGGCCAGGAATTTCGCTCCCCTTTTGCAAGGGGAGCTTTTTTCTTGCCCTGCTGTTGCACAAATGCACAAAAACGGGTATACTTATAAGTAAGTATAATTTCAGGGAGGCATTGCCCATGAAAGCTGATAAATACCGCTTCGACGACGCCCGCACCTGTGACCTGCGGGCGCTCTCCTGCGACGACAAAGAGGATGCAACGGACAAAGACGAAATTCCGGCCAAAACTGCCAAGAAGCTGCAAAAGATGGCCGCATTGGAGGCTGAACGCTGATGCCGCCCATCCGTGTTTTACAGGTCATGCCCGCCATGGACGCCGGCGGCATGGAGACCTTTGTCATGAACGTCTACCGCACGATCGACCGGGAGAAAGTCCAGTTCGATTTTCTCTATCATTACGATAAGCCGTGCTTTTTTGACGATGAAATCCGTGCGCTGGGCGGGCGCATCTTCAAGCTGACCGTCCGGCAGGATAACAACCTGCCCCGCTACCTGCGTGAATTGCGGGCGCTGTTTGCCGCCCACCCCGAGTGGCGCATCATCCACGGCCATTACAGCGGGTTTGGCATGTTTTACAACCCCGCAGCGCGGCGCGCGGGTATCCCCGTGCGGTGCGGCCATAGCCACAATACCGCGTATGAGCGCAATTTTGTGGGGCGGCTCGATCATTTTATGAGCAGCTTTTTCAACATCGGCCTGACGGACCGCTTTGCGTGCAGTGAGAAGGCCGGGCAGATGCTTTTTGGCAAGCATCCGTTCACCGTCGTGCCCAACGGCATCGACACGGCGCGGTTTGCCGCCCGCGACCCGCAGCGCCGTGCGCTTTTGCGCGGTGAGCTGGGTGTGACCGATCAGGAAATCCTGTTCGGCCATGTGGGGCGGTTCTCCGACCAGAAGAACCACCCGGGACTGCTCAAAATTTTTGCCGCCGTGCGCACCCGCCTGCCCAAGGCACGGCTGGTGCTGCTGGGCGGCGGCGACCTCGCCTACGTGGAGAAAATGCAGGCGCTGGCCGCCGAGCTCGGCCTTGGCGACAGTGTGATCTTTGCGGGCGTGCGCAGCAACATCCAGAGCTTTTACGACGCGATGGACGCCTTTTTGCTGCCCAGCCTTTTCGAGGGTCTGCCCGTCGTGCTGGTGGAGGCGCAGACCGCGGGTCTGCCCTGCTTTGTGGCCGACACGGTGGACCGCGGCGCGGCGTTCAGCGACAGGGTAAAATTCCTGCCGCTGAACGACACCGCTGCGTGGGCAAACACGATTGCGGCGGCCTCCTTCCGCCGCGACCCGCAGGCGCGGGAGAAGGCCATTAAGGCCGGATATGACATCCACACGAGCGCCGAGGTCCTGCAAGCCTTTTACCTGCGCCGTTATGCCGAGGTGACGCCATGAAGCCCTGTGAGATCGCAGTCATCGTACCTGTACATAATGCAGCGGCGTTCCTGACCGCCTGCACCGACGCGATTGCTGCCCAGAAATTTGACGGTTTCCGGTGCATTCTGGTGGAAGACGGCTCCACCGATGACTCCCCCGCGCTCTGCGATGCCATCGCGGCGGGCGACCAGCGCTTTGTGGCGCTGCACCAGACCAACAGCGGTGTCTGCGCGGCCCGCACGGCGGGTGTGCGCGAGGGGCGGGCGCTAGGGGCCAAATGGTTTGCGTTCTGCGATGCGGACGATTTGTACCACCCTGAGTTTCTGGACACGCTGTATGCGGCGGTGACGAACAGCGGGCTGCCGCTGGCCTGCTGCCGGTACGATACCTTTACCGACACCGTGCCCGCCGACGCGCCCGCGCCCTGCAACAGCAAGATCCTGCGAAGCCCCGCCCATCTGGACGCGCTGCTGCATGACCACGCCGTGGATTACGGCCTGTGGAACAAACTGTTCTCCGCCGACCTGCTGACCGAGGAGATGCTCGACAACGGGCTGGCCTATAACGAGGATCTATTGGCGAACTGGCGTGCATTTTTAGCCGCTCCGGGGTGTGCGTTCTGCGATTTTGCAGGCTATCACTACCGCCAGCACGCGGCCAGCGCCAGCCACCGCGCCCTGCCGCCGCAGAGCATCGACGACCAGCGCCGCGCCGCTGCGGAGATCCGCGCCACGGCCCCCGCCGAAATGCAGCAGAGCGTGAACGCCTTTTACTATGAAAAGCTCGTCTATCTGGCCAGCATGATCCTGCGCCGTGCCAACGCCGCAGACTACCGCGTCCAGCTGAACGAGCTGAAGATCGGCATTGCCGCGGGGGCCGACGACCCGCAGCTGGGGCGCAATCCGTTGCTGCCCCGGAGCATCCGGCTTTCGGCCTGGCTGACGCTGCACATGCCGCGGCTCTGGCAGTGGGCGTGCCGAAATTTCTTGAAGGACCGACAATAATGCGCATTTTACTTGTACTAGATCGGGTGGAGAACCCCGCCAGCGCCAACGCCCTGATGGGCTTTCGGCTGGCGGAGCAGCTGCTTCGCCGCGACCATACCGTACATATTTTGACCCTCTGGGACGGCCTGCACACCCCGCCCGCCCCGCCGGAGGGAGCCATGCAGCACCTGCTGGCCTTTGCCGATGAACGCCAGATGAACGAGGCGCTGGAAAACGGCCAAAAGGGCGGCACGCCGGTGCCGCTGCGGCTGGCCCGGCTGGCTGCACACCCCGCGGCAGCCCCGCCGCACCGTGGACAGTCAGCGGGAAATCGAGCGGCTGGACGCGGAATTTCACTTTGACGCAGTCTGTGCCGTCTGTGCGCCCTACCGCACGGCGTTTGCGCTGGAAGCTGCCGCCATCCGCGGGAAGAAATTTTTGTGGCAGCTGGACCCCTATGCCTCCAACCGTGACTACACAGCCCCGGGCGGCTTTGCGCGGGAGGGGCAGCTGCTGAACGCGCTGGACGGGACCTTCGTCACGCCGCAGGCCCTGCCCGACTACGCCGACGGCGCACCGCTGGCCCCGTGGCGGGAAAAGGTACACGTTCTGGGCTTTCCCACGCTGCTGCCGCGGGTCATGGAGCCGGTGGAACACGACGATATACAGTGTGTTTTCTGCGGCAGCCTGCACCCCGGCATGCGGGAGCCCGGCTTTGCACTGGCGCTGTTCCGCGCACTGCACGACGACGCTGTGACACTGACGATGGCGGGCGGCGGCTGGGAGCGCTTTGAAGCCGATGCCGACGAAACAGCCCGTGTTCTGGGCGCAAAATTTGTGCGTCCCGGCCTGCTGCCGCCCGACGAGGCCGCCGCGCTGGAAAACCGCGCCGACGTGCTCGTCAGTCTGGGCAACACCTATGACAACCAGATGCCCAGCAAGCTGTTTGGCTTTTTTGCCACCGGCAAGCCGGTACTGCATCTGGCTGTGAGCGAGAACGACCCCACCCTGCCCTATCTGGCGCGCTACCCGCTGGCGCTGGTTCTGCACCGGAAGGACGGCGTCACGCCGGGCACCGTGGCAAAGCTGCACAGCTGGCTGCACAATGTACAGGGTTATGCCCTGCCCTTTGCCCAGACGGCAAGGCTCTACCCCGAGTTCACCCCGGAGAAGGTCGCAGAGGAGTTTTTAAAGTGGTTGTGAGCGGTCAGCTGCGGCCATTCAAGAGAAAATAAAGGAGTCCCTATGCACATTCTTTGGCTTGTCAGAACCACCCTGCCGCAGGCGGCGGCTGCCTGCGGGCTGGCCGGAGCCAGCGATGTCAGCGGCAGCTGGCTGACCGGGCAGCTGGCCGCGCTGCGCGCCTGCCCTGATCTGCACCTGACCGTGCTCTGCGTGGGCAAAGAGGATGCCGACGGCACCGCGGACGGCGTGCATTACCGCGTCGTGCGCGACACTGCCGCCTTTGCGCCGCTTTTGCAGGCCGAGCGCCCCGACCTTGTGCATATATGGGGCACCGAGTTTGACCCCGCCGCCGTCATGGCCGACGCTGCCCGCGCATCAGGCTTGCCCGTGCTGTTCAGCGTACAGGGCGTTATGCGGGACTGCGCCGCGCACCTCTGCGACGGCGTGCCCGAAAAATACCGCCGTTCCGGTGCGCTGTGGCACGCCATTGATAAAATCATTCCCGGCGAGCTGCTCGACAATATGCAGGCAAGCTTTGACGCACTGGCCGCAAAGGAGGCCGCAGCGCTGGCCGACGCCCGCTATGTGACGGGCCGCACGGCGTTTGACCGCGCCGCCTGCGCCGCGCTGGCCCCCCACGCCCGCTACTACCCCTGCAACGAGACACTGCGTCCGCTGTTTTATACGGGTACGCTGTGGCATGCGCGGGACTTTGCCGCCGCGCCGGTGCTGCTGCTGCCCCAGGGCAACTACCCGCTGAAAAACCTGCACACCGTCATCAAGGCGCTGCCTGCCGTGCTGGCCGAGTACGGTGACGCCGAGCTGCGCATTGCGGGCTGGCCGCCGCTGGACAAGGGCCCGCTGCTGCGCCCGGTCATTGACCGAATGTTCCCCTACAAGCTCTACTGCAAGCGGCTGGCCGCACAGCTGGGCGTGACGGAGCACATCCGCTACACCGGGCCGCTGGATGCCGCGGCCATGCGGCAGGCGTATCTGGAGGCAGACGCCTTTTTGCTGCCGTCCGGCTGCGAGAACAGCCCCAACAGCTTAGGCGAGGCCATGCTGCTGGGTCTGCCCTGCGTCGCCAGCGCCGTGGGCGGTATCCCTTCGATGCTGGCGAACGGCACCGAGGGTCTTTTGTACGGCGATGCGCTGGACGCCGACGCGCTGGCCCGCGCCGTTTTGCAGGTGCTGCACAGCCCCGACGGCGGTACGGCCATGGGCCGGGCGGCCCGTGCCCGCGCACTGCAGACCCATGATGCGGCCCGCAACGCCGCTGATTTGCTGCACATCTACGAAAGCATTTTGCAGGAGGAGCACCCGTGAGCATTTCCGTCATCATCCCCTGCTACAGGGCCGCGGCCACGCTGCGCCGCGCGGTGGACAGCGCCCTGACCGGTGCGCCCGCCGATTTGGAGGTCCTGCTCGTCGACGACGGCAGCCCCGACGATACGGGCGCCCTCTGTGACGAATTGGCAGCCGCTGACCCGCGCGTCAGGGCGCTGCATCGTGCAAACGGCGGCGCGGGTGCGGCCCGCAATACCGGGCTGGACGCCGCGCACGGGGACTGGGTGCTGTTTTTGGATGCCGACGATGCGCTTTTACCCGGTCTGTGGGCCGCGCTGGACGCCCTGACCACCGACGCCGACATGATTTTGTTCGGCCTTACGCGGGAAAGCAGCGGTGCGGTCAAGCCCACCGACTACCTGCCCGCGGGGTTCTGCCCGGGCTTACAGGCTCTCGGCGGTGCGCTCTCCCCCCTGCTGTTTGACACGGGGCTGCTGGCCGCGCCCTACCCCAAGCTGTTCCGCGGCGCGGCCATCGGGGCGGTGCGGTTTGATGCGCGCCTTGCCATCAACGAGGACGTGCTGTTTAACATACAATTTTTACAGAATACCTCTGCCATTTATTGTCTGGATGGTGTATACTATAAGCAGTATGATACCGAGGTCGGCAGTCTGTCCCGCCGCCTGCGGGGGGACTTGCTGGACGCCGAGCGCGTGACCCGCCCGGCGCTGGCCGATTTGCTGCGGCAAAACGGCATCGACCCGGCCCCCTATGAGGCCGCAAGCCGTCTGCGGGCCTGCCTGAACCAGTACGGTCTGCTGACCGGCTGTAAGGGCACGCTGTCCTATGCAGAGCGCCGCGCGCTGTTTGCTGAAATTTTAGCCGACCCCGCCGCCCGCAAAGCCCTGCGGGAACGCCTGCGGAATGACCCGAACAGGCTTCTGGCCGTGCCGTACCGCATTGGCGTGGCGTGCAATTGGCCGGGGCTGCTGGCGGGGTATACGATGGCGAAGCAACGGCTGCTGTAATGCGGGCGGATATGGCATCCGCCCCTACGGATGCCTCCGCGTAGGGGCCGGACATGTCCGGCCCTCCACCTCGCCAAAACGACCATCTTCCGCTGTGCTGCGGGCCGGGCATGCCCGGCCCCTACAAAGTTGCTTTAGAAGGAAAAGCCTATGTCCGACCATCCCAAAATCAGCATAATCTCCACAGTCTACAACACGGGGCCGTACCTGCGCCCGGCTGTGGAGAGCATTCTGGCCCAGACGTTCACCGACTTTGAGCTGCTGCTCGTCGATGACGGCAGCCACGACGGCTCCGCCGCGGTCTGCGACGCGCTGGCACAGGAGGATGCCCGCATCCGGGTGTTCCACCAGCCGAACGGCGGCCCGGCCCATGCCCGCAACACCGGGCTGGACAACGCCCGCGGCGACTACATCGGCATGGTCGATTCCGATGATTTGATAGAACCGACCATGTTTGCAACGCTGTACAGCGCCGTGCAGGTCGATGGCGTGCGGCTGGCCGCCTGCGCGGGCGACTGCATCGACGCCGACGGCAAAAAAATCGAAGGCCGCATGGTCACGATCCGTCAGGGCGGCGTGCGCGATGCGCAGGAGCTTTTGCTCGAGGCGTTCCAGACCGGCAGCTTTTACGGACCTTTAAGCTGGAACAAGCTGTTCGACGCGCGGTTGTTTAAGGAAAAGGGCATTCATTACGATGAGACGATGCTTTTCGGTGACGATGCCAGTGTGCTGCACCGTGTATTTGAGGGTGAGCGCTGCAACTGCCTGACCGATGTGCTTTACCATTACCGCACCCGCGCCGGGCAGATCACAACGGCGGGCTTTCCGCCGCGCAAGACCGACGACCTGCGGATGTACTGGGAGTGGCTGCAATACTTCTCGGCCCGTCCCGGGCGCGAGGAGTACTACGACTGGGCCGTTGTGCGGTACTGGAAGATCTTTTACCAGTTCTGGTGCCAGTCCGATGCGGCGGGCAACCTGCCCGAGGTCAGGCCAAAGTTTATGGCGCACAAAAAGCATTTGGATGCCATTTTGCCCGACATACTGGCAAGCAAATACCTGCCGCTGGGCGAGAAGCTGCGGGCTGCCGCGTTCTGCGCCAGCCCCACGCTGACCTACGGCGCGGCGGCTGCCTGGGGACGCCTGCATACGAGGAAGGGGAAATAAATTATGGAACATATCGCGATCAGTGTAATCGTGCCGATTTACAACACGAAGCCCTACCTGGCCGAGTGCATCGAGAGCATTCTGGACCAGAAGATCAATGTGCCCATCGAGGTGCTTCTCATCGACGACGGCTCCACCGACGGCTGCGGAGAGGTCTGCGACAAGTACGCCGCCCGTGATGAGCGCGTGCGGGTCATCCATCAGGAGAACCAGGGCCTGTCCGCCGCGCGCAACGCCGGCATCGACGCCGCCAAGGGCCGCTATTATTCCTTTATTGACTCCGATGATGTCGTTCTGCCGCGCTTTTTGCAGACACTGTACGACGCCTGCGAGGAGCACGACGCCTATATGTCCCTCTGCTCTGTCGAGGACGTGCAGGAGGACGGCAAGAGCTGCGACCCGGCCTACTTCACACGCCCCACGCAGGAGGGTGTTTTCTGCGGCAAGGACCTGCTGAACGAGTTTTACACCCCCTACGGCACGGTCTACACCGTCGCGTGGAACAAGATGTACCGCGCCGAGGTCTGGAAACTGCTGCATTACCCCGAAGGCCGCCTGCATGAGGATGATTTCGTCGCACACCGCCTGTTCTGGCGCTGCGACAAGGTCGTCTGCATCGACAAGCCGCTCTATCACTACCGCCTGCGCAACGGCAGCATCTGCCGCACGAACATACGCCCGGAGGCGTTCGACGCCGTGGACGGTCTGGCGGACCGCTATCGTTTTTATGTTGAGAACCACGCGGACCGCGCGGTCATCGACGCGGCCTATGCAGCCTGCTGGCGGCGGTATCTGTTCCTCTGCGCGAAGGTGCGCCAGTACCCGACGCCCGAGCTGGTCAAGGCCATCAGCAAGGAGCAGTTTTTGATGCAGGGGCTCATCAGCTACCTGCCCAACTGCCGCAACATGAAGATGACCGAGAAGCTGAGCGCCGCCCGCTGGTCGATGATGAGCGCACAGAGTTTGTGCCCGATCAAATAAGTCCATTGCTCTGTAGGGGCCGGACATGTCCGGCCCGTAGCCTGCCCAAAAGCGCCCTCTGACGTGAAGCCGCGGGCCGGGCATGCCCGGCCCCTACGTGCGTGGCGGTATTTTGTTCAAAATCCACATTCTAAGGAGCCCACATTGGCGTTATTGAAGCTAGACAAGGAAAGACGTCCCCGCGTGCTGCTGGTGCCGCCGCCGGATCTGCCGGTCCCCGCGGTGCAGGGCGGCGCGGTGGAGACGCTGCTGACCCACCTGATCCGCGAGAACGAGAAGCAGGGGCAGCTTGATTTGCTGTGCGCCAGTGTCACCGACGATGCCGCCCGCCGCGCCGCCGAGGGCTGGCAGCATACGAAGATGCTCTACATCAACCGCCCGGGCGGCCACCGCCGCTACTGGCCGATGGTCTTTCTGGAGCGGTGCGCCGGGATCGCCGCGCCCTATGACCCGTGGTACCAGAAGGTCCAGCTCTCGCTGGCATTGGAGCTGCCGCCGCCCGACCTGATCGTGGCCGAGGGCGGAAACCTGACCCAGTGCAGCGCCATCAGCCGCATGTTTGGCCGCAAACGCTGTCTGGCGCACCTGCACGGCCAGACGACCTGCACCCCCGTGATGGACGACATCTACGGCGGCGTGCTGGCGCTGAGCGATTTTATCCGCGAGGATTACCTGCAATCCAGCACCCTTGACCCGCAGCGGGCCTACATTCTGCACAACTGCATTGACACGGCCCGCTTCTGCCCCGGCCCGGCATCCAAAACGCTGCGCGCGCAGCTCGGCTTTACCGACGAGGATTTCGTCGTGCTCTACTGCGGTCGGCTCGACCCGGACAAGGGCATCCATAAGCTGATGGAGGCCATTGCCGCGCTGCATGAACCGCACATCAAGCTGCTGATCGTGGGCAGCCCCTTCTTCGCCCGCACCCAGCAAAGCGCGTTCCAGCGCAAATTGGAGCAGCAGGCCAAGAGTCTGGGCAACCGCGTACAGTTCACGGGCTACATCCCCAATGAGGACCTGCCCGACTACTACCGCCTGGCCGACCTGTGCTGCGTGCCCACGCTGGTGGAGGAGGCCGCGGGCCTTGTGGCCGTGGAGGCGATGGCCTGCGGACGCCCCGTGCTGGCGACTCGCAGCGGTGGTATGCCGGAGTATCTGGCCGGCAGCCAGGCCGTACTGGTGGAGCGCGGCGACACTGTGACCGACCAGCTTGCGTGGAGCATCCGTATGCTGTACGAGCACCCGGCCCTCTGCACCGAGATGGGCGCGGCGGGCGCGGCGCGCGGCAGGGAGTTCTCCACCGCGCATTACTATGAGGAATTTGTGCGCATCGTGCGCGATGTGACGGAAAACGGAGGTGCCCAGTGAGCAAGCCGACCCTCTGCGTGATCGTGCCGGTCTACAAGGCCGCTGCGACACTGGACCGTTGTGTGGCCAGCGTTCTGGCCCAGCAGGTCGCAGGCGGGCTGCACTGTATTCTCGTGGACGACGGCAGCCCCGACGAAAGCGGCGGTCTGTGCGACGCCTGGGCCGCCAGAGACCCCCGCGTGACGGTTTTGCATCAGGAGAACCGCGGCGTGTCAGCCGCGCGCAACGCCGGACTGGCTGCAGCGGACAGCGAGTACCTTGTCTTTCTCGACGCAGATGACGCGCTGCGCCCCGGCGCTTTGCAGGCGGCGCTTGACGCCCAGAACACTGCGCCGCAGAGCTTTGTGCTCTGGCACTACACCACTGACGAACAGGACGCTGCAGCGGTAACTTCGGATACTGCCACCCGCCCGCAGAATAGGCTGGCGCGGCTTTGGCTTGACTGTCTGCTGGCTATGCCGTGGAATAAGCTCTACCGCACCGCGCCGGCACAGCAGCTGGCATTTGACAGACGGTATACTTTAGGTGAAGATTTACAATTTGTATTGGATTATATCGACCTGCTGGGCAGGACTGTTCCCGATTTTGCCTACACTATCCTGACCACACCGCTGACGTTTTACGATTGCAGCCGCGAGGGAACACTCTCGACGAAATACCACGCCGACTACTGCAAGATCTGGCCCGAGCATTTTGCCCGGCTGAACAAGGCGTGCTACGCGGCGCACTGCCCGCAGGAGGATATGCGCCCCCTGCACCGCGCCGAGCTGACCGTTTACGCCGAGGGCGTGGCAGACATCCTGCGCCGTGACCCCGCCAAGCGCAGGGCCGTGCGCCGGGACAAGGCTTATGCCGCCCTGCGCAGCCCGTGGCTGCATGCCCTTTTGGAGCGGATGCGCATTGAGGGTTGCTACAGCGCCTACTACCTGCCCTGCCGCTGGCGCAGCATCCGCCTTGTCTGGGTCATGGCCGAGGCCAGGCGGACCGGCTCTCCCCTGTTCGGCAAGCTGGACTGGGCTGGATATTATCTGCTGGGCAGGAGGCTGCGCAGGGATTGATGTGCCGTACCTATCGGAAACAGCTTGCAGGGGCGACGTAATCACTGCCCCCTGCAACCTCTACACCTCATAACTTCAAGCGCGGCCTTTTCAATGGGCTGCGCTTTTTCTTTGCGCACCAATCGTGCAGGCTGTGCACAAATGTCCATGCGTTTTGCTCTGCTTTCCACTGTAAACCGCGCACTTCTTCGTACAGAACGGGTATTCTGTCCTTTTTGCGGATGGGTTCGTTGACTATGTTAAATTATTGTCGTATAATACAATCATACGCAAAGCGTGTAATGCTTAACATAGAGAAGGGTTCCTCATGGAAAAAAAACTCATCCTTGTTACCTCCCCGCCCGCCTGCGGCAAGACCTACGTGGCAAAGGCGCTGGCTAAAAATTTAAAGCACGTTGTCTACCTCGACAAGGACACGCTCATCGTCCTCTCCAAGCAGATCTTCAAGGTTGCCGGGCAGCCGTATGACCGCAGCAGCGCGTTTTTCCAGCAGAACATCCGCGATTATGAGTATGACTGCGTTCTGGCCTTGGCCATGGAGGCACTGGACTACGACGATATTGTCCTGATCAATGCGCCGTTCACCCAGGAGGTGCGCGACAACGCCTTTATCGCGGACCTGAAGGCCAAGCTGGCCGCCAAGGGCGCGACGCTGGCCGTCATCTGGGTCGAAACCTCGCCCGAGGTCGTCCATCAGCGAATGATCGAGCGCAACTCGGACCGCGACACTTGGAAGCTGGCTCACTGGGATGAGTATCTGCGCCGGTGCAACTTTGCCATCCCGGAGAACCTCGCCGACCCGCAGCACAAGGACAATCTGATTTTGTTCCAGAATAATAACGACGACGAATTTGACGCTTCGATGAAGCGCTGTGTTGCCATCTTAGAGGAATCCCTCGAGGATTGACTTCCCTGCCCGGCTCCCGCCTGCTGCGGATGCCGGGTCTTTTTTGTGCCGTCCTCTGTCAGCTCATGCAGCAGCGGCGCGTAGGCTGTGCGCTCAACCTTGCCGCCCGGGTAGAAGATCAGACCGGCACGGGCAGGTGTGATCTGCGGGGCAAAAAGCCAGCCGCCGGCATAGCCCTAACGATGGGCATAGGCTTCAGAGCGAAGCGCTGCTTTTTCAAAATGATATGTCCCCGGCAGATTAGAATGCAGATTAGAATATGACACGAGATTTTTCAAGAAAACATTTGCATTTTGCTCCCGGATTTGGTATACTATAAAGGCATTCGGGGCCTTGGCTCTGCTTGACAGTAATTCACAAACCTGCGTCCGTAGCTCAGCTGGATAGAGCACTGGCCTCCGACTACTGCGACAGAGCAGGTTTTAGGCTCGTTTTTGTTCGATACATCGTTATTTGCGCTCGCAAAAACGCGGTGGTCAACGGTAGTCAGACCACGAATTGACCACTATTGGAAATTGACTACTTTACAAGATTGAAATACGCTGTAACGGCGTTTTTCATATATAAGCGATCGTAGCTCAGCTGGATAGAGCGTTCGGCTCCGACAACTGCGACATGGCAGGTTTTAGGCTCGCTTTTTATCGATACAGCGTGATTTGTACTTGCAAAAACGCGGTGGTCAACGGTAGTCAGACCACGAATTGACCACTATTGGAAAT
>OHVJ01000287.1_pt1 | contig 16327 bp, 10 predicted proteins | sample 1579471 | NCBI WGS metagenome assembly OHVJ01 (sample SAMEA3882532, study PRJEB24775) | human gut metagenome | biome: human-associated habitat; feature: intestine environment; material: feces | place: Netherlands | collected 2009/2010 | reverse complement strand
CTGTTGCCAAACGGGCTGTAGCGCAGCTTGGTAGCGCGCTTCGTTCGGGACGAAGAGGCCGCGGGTTCAAATCCCGCCAGCCCGACAACTAAGGCGGAACTTCGGTTCCGCCTTTTTCTTTGCCTTTCCATCAAACCGACGCTTGGCACCGTCTCACCGTCGGTTTCGCGGGAATCGCAATATCGAACCGACGCTTGGCACCATCCAAGTGCTGGTTCGACGGACAATCCAAAATAAGGAATCCCCATGAAGAGAAGCATTCTGGCGCTGGCCTCCGGCGCCTTCATCCTCGGCGCCGCCGAATTCGTGATGATGGGCATCCTGCCCCAGACGGCCACCGCCATGCATGTCAGCATTCCCGCGGCCGGCCATTACATCTCCGCATACGCCATCGGCGTGTGTGTCGGCACACTGATCCTGGTGTTCGGCCGCAAGGTGCCGCCGAAGCATCTCATCATCCTGTTCATGGCCATCGCGTTGGTCGGCAACACGCTCAGCGCCGTCTCCTTCTGCTCGCCGATGCTGCTGGTGGCGCGTTTCATTTCCGGCCTGCCGCATGGCGCGTTCTTCGGCACGGCCACGCTGATCGCCAAAACGCTTGCCGACAAGGGCAAGGAGGCGCAATCCGTGTCCATGATGGTGATGGGCCAGACGGTGGCCAACATGCTGGGCGTGCCCGCGGGAACGTTGCTCGCCGAGGCGATGTCCTGGCGGCTGGCGTTTGCGATTCTGGCCGCCTGGGCGCTTATGACGATCGTCGTGGTGATTTCGTGGGTGCCGTCCATCGATCCGATCAAGGACGCCGGCATCAAGGGGCAGTTCCGCTTCCTCACCCATCCCGGCCCGTGGCTGATTCTGCTGGCCGTGTTCTTCGGCAATTCGGGCATCTTCTGCTGGTGGAGCTACGTGTCGCCGTGGTTGCAGAAAACCGGCGGATGGTCGGCGACGATGGTGCCGATGCTGATGGTGCTCGCCGGCCTCGGCATGGTGGTCGGCGGCATCGTGGGCGGCAGGCTGACCGACCTGTGGAAGGCGGGCGCGACCGCGGCGCTATCGCACGGCATCGCCTTGTGCGGACTGTTGCTGGTCTTCCTGTTGCCCGGTAATCATGCGACCACCGCGTTGCTGACGTTCATCATCGGTTTCGCGCTGTTCTTCAATTCATCGCCACAGCAACTGCTGATGGTGCAGGCGGGCGAAGGCGGCGGCGAGCTGATTGCCGGTGCCGCCGTACAAATCGCCTTCAATTTCGGCAATGCGATCGGTTCCATCGCCGGCGGAGCGGCACTGACCGCGACGGCGATGAATTACCATTTCACCGGCATCGCAGGCGCGCCGATCAGCCTGCTCGCCGTCATCCTGCTGGTGCTCTACACCCGTCGCTACGAAGCCCGCGCCTAGCCCCATCCCAACCTTCCCATCCTTCTCCCCCAAATCCCATCTCAGCGTCGATCCCATCGCCCCCAATCCGCGAAACCGACGCTGAGGAGGGTCTAAGCGTCGGTTTGGCGGAAATCGCAATATCAAACCGACGGTTGGAGGACGCTCAGCGTCGGTTTGGCGGAAAGGTGCGGCGAAACCGACGGGTTTCCACATATCCACAGGTGGATTGTGGAGGGGATTATTGCGATTTTCCCCTGATTTCGTATTGTTTTACGGCACGGGAGCATTGACTCGCGGCGCAGGAATTGCGATTGTTCCGCGGATTCCCCATGATTCCGTGTTTTCCGCGCCACGCACGCCGAATACGACTAGAGTGGCGTACCGTGCGAAGCATTGTGAAACGAATTCTCGTCACCTGCGCGGCGACTACCGCGCTGGCGCTTCTTCTGACCATGGTCCTATGCGCGCTCGGCAATGCGATGGCGCCGAAATGGCAGGTCGAGCCGTTCACGGACCATATCACGCTCACCACGACCAATACCGCTATCCAGGCCGTTGACCCGGCCACAGGTGCCGTGCTCAAAACCCCGCAGGAGGGCGCGTACCGCACCAAGGAAACGCATATCACGGTCGCGTTGGACGGCGGCAAAACCGTGAATGCCATCGTTCGCGAGCCGCTCGACGCGCCGGCAGATCGTCCCGCATGCCTGTTCCTGCACGGTTCGGGCACCGGCAAATCGTCGGAGGCGTTCGGCGACGTGGCGAACGCGATGGCGTCGGCCGGCATCACCACTCTCGTGCCGGACAAACGGCTCGACAACTACACCATGCTGCACCGCGACTACGTGTCCAGCGCGCACGACTATGCGAAATCGCTGGAAATCCTGAGAAAATGGCCGGGCGTGAGCAGATCGGAAACCGGCATCTACGCCGAATCGGAAGGCACATGGATCGCCACCGTGCTGACGCAACAGCATCCGGATCTTGCCTTCGCCATCCTCACCTCTCCCCCGGTCGTTTCGGGCCGTCAGCAGATGACGCTCGCAGCCACCAATTATCTGACCGCCGCGGGCGCACCCGATGCCGTCAAGCAGCTTATTCCGCGCATTACCAGCCTTGGCACACAACGCATGGGACTCGCCTATGCGGATTTCGACGCCGCGAAATACCACACATCGCTTACCATGCCGCTGCTTATCAACTATGGCGTCAAGGACACAGCCATGCCGGTCGAACAGGGCGCGCGGCTGCTGATCAAAGCCGCAAACCAGGCTGGCAATACGAATGTGACGCTGCGGTATTATGACGCGAACCATCAGCTTCGAACCGGTTCGAATCAGACGGTTCCGGGACTGCCGTTGGAACCGCATTACACGCACGATCTGGAGGATTGGATCAACGCGGTGACGAGCGGCACGGGCGCGAACGGCTGGGCAACGCCGATGATCGCCGGAACGCAGCCGAATCAGACGGTCGCGGCACCGCTGAAGACCCCGCCCGCGCTGGTGAAGTCGATGGGTGTGATTGTCGGCGCAATCGCGGTTTGCCTGCTCTGCGCGCTGCTGGCGATGTGCGGCGCGCCAATTCTGCTCATCGCCGGCTGGGTGCGCGAGCGCCGTGCGTCACGGCGGGTATCGCACTATTCGGCTTCGACGGAACCGGCGGAGCCAACGGATTCGACTTCAATGTTTTCAACGGATGCGACCACATCGACAGGCCCATCCACACAACCGAATGCGGCACGTCCAATCGCAATAACCGACCATCGATTCCCGGTCGGCATGCGCGTCGCACTGGCGCTCAACACCCTCCTTGCCGTCGGCACGACCGGCGTGTTCCTGGCGTATCTGGTCACCGTCATCATTGATGCGATCTCGTTGACCGACAATTCGGCGGTGCTTGCCAAGAACTGGCATGCCATCGTCATGCTCACATGGCTGAGCCTTGTCGCGTTCGCCTGGCTGTTGGCGGAAATCATCGTGGACGCGTGCCGTCGTCATGCTAGGAATCGCGCGATTGCAAGCATAGACGACGATGCGGATATGAATAATGGCCACGATGCCGCAGCCGGAAGCCGATGCGATATAGGAAAAGATGGAAAAGCATGCATCGGATCCGGCCATGTCATCGTGGCCACGTGTGTGGTGGTGTCGGCGGCGCTATCGTTGGCGCTGCTGGCTTTCTGGGGACTGCTCTGCTGACTGGCGTTCCCGTCGGCGCAGACGCACCGCGGCGACGACGGCCCAGACCACGGAAATGATGAGCAGCAGCGCGCCGAGACCGCCGACCACGTAGAAGAACAGCGTCGAGGGATTCGGCATCCACCGCCATGCGCCGATGGGCAGCAGGCACAGCATGGACATCAGGCCGATCAGGCAGAAGAACACGCCCAGCACGATGGTTCCGGTGCTTGGTCCGGACGGGCGGATTACCAGCTCGCCGTCCGTTTTGCCGATGCGCACTTGCTTGGAGGGGTCGACCGGCTCGGCTGATTTGGCTGGATCAGCCGATTTGACGGAACCGGTCGGACGTGCCGAACGGCCCGCAAAGCTTCCGCGCATGTCTTGTCCGGAGGTTTCCAGCGATTCGGCCTCGTCCTGCGATTCGAACTTCCTCTGCGCTTCCGGACCGCCGTCGAACGGCTTCTGGAACGATTCGGTCTTCGCCTCGCCCGGATCGTCGACGGCCGGCAGGGTTTCCGTGGGCTCGTCCGAGACCTCCGCGATTCCCATGACGTCGGTCAACGGCACTTCACGGGTTTTCTCGTCACTCATTTCGTTTCCTTTCCGCTGGCGCTTTTCCCGACGTTCTTTCCATCGACGCTGCCATGCGATTGGCCGCCCGTCGTTCCCACTGGCAGCTTGCTGTCGGACGTGTACTGCATGGTGACACTGCCGCCGACCGTTCCATCGACGTTGACATACAGATCCGGTTCCTCCGGAGCCTTGTCCGAATCGATCGACGGCCAATACCACTTGTTCTCGTAGATCGTTTTGAATGCCTTGTCGAGATCCGTGCCGGCGTATACCGAATCCTGCGAATCGTTCTCCGTATCCGAACCGGCATCGCCCGCATCATCATCGCCGGAATCGTCGAAATCGGTGGTGCCGTTGAGCGCCGGAACGCCCTTGTTCACGCCATGATGGCCGAGTCCCGAATCATCGTTCTCATCGAGGGACAGGCCCATGAAGCCCGTGCCGTTGAAGAACGTAATCCCGTCCGGCCCTCCTATGTAATCCGTGACGTTGGTGTAGCCGTCGTCCGGATCGCTGACCGACCACTGGCATCCGTCCGGCAGCGTGACCACCACCTGGGCGTTCACCACCACCAGATTCAGCTTCCCTGTCGGACATGAGCTTTCGCCGTACGTGCCGTCGTTGAGCTTGACCTTGTGCTTGCCATGCGCTGCCGGATATCCGCTCAAATCGATGTCGAGCACATCGTTGGCGTAGTTCTTGCCGACCACCACCAGTCCCTGTTCGTATCGTTTCATCTGGGCGTCGCTGGTGTCGCTCCATGTCACGATGCCGGAGACCGTCGTGCGGTGGTAGTCATTCGACATCATCCAATCGCGGCTTTCCCATGCCACCGCACTCGTGCAGAACGTCATCACCACGGCCATGAACGCCGCGCACCATGCCAGCGGATGCAGGCCGCCGGTGCGACGGCCCATGCAACCAAGCACGACGATCACCACGCCGATTCCCAGGCAGATGCCGCCGCAGCACAGTGTGGCGAGACGCAGCACGCGCAAGGCGTAATCCCAATCAACCGGCATCGTAATGGCGTACCAGCCAGATCCGGCGATCGCCAGCAATGCCAAGCCAAGCGTCACCAGTACCAGCAGCGGTCCGGCCGGCTTGCGGCGGGCGCGTTTCGACTGCGGCGCCGCCACCGTCGGCGGAGCGGTGAAGGTCGGCGGCACATTGGCCGCGGCAAACGCTGCAGGCGGGTTCACCGGCTGCTGAAACGTCTGGTATGGCGATTGGACGGGACGCGCGTACTGCTGGTAGCCGGAAGGCGCGGGACACGTCGGCTGCGGCATCGGCTGGCCTGGCGTGCCGGGCATGTTTGCAGTGGTGGCCGTGTTCGTGGACATCGGCTGCGGCATATATAGCGATTGCGCAGGCCGCACCGGCTGTCCCGGCTGAACGGGCTGAGCAGGCTGCCCAGGCCACGATCCGCCCTGCTGCGGCGGCTGCCAGCTCGCCGCATACGACTGGCGGTTCACCAGCAGCCAGAACACCAGCACGGCCATGCCGAACGCCAGCCATCCGGCGCCGGGCAGGCACAGCGCCACCGCGGCGCATACCAGCGCGCCCGCGCAGTTCCAATCCCAATGGCCGTTGACCAGCTCCTCGCACAGGATCCGGCCATCCGTCTCGTCCGGTAGCAGGAACCAGGCCAATGCGTAGAACGCCGCTCCGGCGCCGAACAGTAGCGAGGTGAGAATCACCAGCGCGCGGACCAGGGTGGCGTTCCATCCCAAGCGGCGCGCCACGCCGTCGCACACGCCTGCGATCCACCGGTTGCGGCCGCGCGTGATCCGGCTGGAGCGGATCCATGCGAAGAATCGATTGCCGCGATTCGGCTGCGGCTGATACATCGGCGGCCGTGGCTGCGATTGCGGTTCGGCAGAACCAGCGGCACTGCCGCCTTGCGGATTGTTGTTTGCGTTGCTCATATCTCCATTACAGCAATCCGCAGCCGTCATACGTATCGGGGAACACCCTGAATCTGCCCTGAACACCAGCTGAAAGCCCTGAATCGGCATCCCCGACAGGGCACAATGGAAGCATGAAGTCCTTAGCCAAACCGCGATACACGCAGGAACAGTACGACCAGGCCAGCGCGGTCTACATGCGCTGGTGCTACGTGCAGGCCCTGCGCGAAGGCCGTCCCGTGCCGTCCAAGCCGGCGCGACTGCCGTTGCTGCGCCCGACGTACGGCCGCGAGGTCGCTGGCGTGGCCAAGGCCGTCAGCATGCATCTGGGCGTGTCCGTTCATCTCATCCGTTTCATTTTCGTGGTCACCACGTTTTTCTTCGGTGCGGGCGCGATCGCCTATATTTTTCTGTGGATCACCGTACCCGTCGGAGACCCGGTCCAGCAGGCGTACGTCATCGCCGGCAGCCAGCCCGTCGAGAACGCGCCGCTGTCCCACGGCAACGTGAGGAACGTAAGAAACCTAAGGAACGTCGGAAACGGCGGCGCGCAATCGCAAGACAGCGACGGCAACGCGGACGGCATGCAATCCGGCAGCGGAGCACAATCGTCCGAAAGCCTGGAACAGATGTTCGCCAACGCGCCGAGACCCGCGCTGCTGGCCATGGCGGGACTGCTTATGCTGGGCCTATGCGTGGCGATGGCGGCGAAAGGCATTGAAGGCACGCTGATTGTGCCGTTGCTGCTCGGCGTGGTCGGCGTCGGCGTCTCCTGGCTGCGGTTCAACGCGAAGGACGGCCAATTATGGACGATGCTCGGCGGCATCGCGGTCATTTTCGTCGCGTACGCGATCTACATCGCCACCCACGTGCGCATTATGCAGTCCGCACGGCACGCCACGTTCACCATGCTCGTCGCCGGTTTGGCGCTGCTTGTCGGCGTGTTGCTGGCGATTGTGCCGTGGATTATGACGCTGGTGCGTGATTTGGGCACGGAACGCGCGCTGAAGGAACGCGAGGAGGAGCGCGCCGATATGACCGCCCACCTGCACGACGGCGTGCTGCAGACGCTGGCGCTGATCCAGTTGCATGCCGGCGACCAGCAGACCGTGTTTTCACTGGCAAGGCAGCAGGAACGCGAGTTGCGCGAATGGCTATATCAGGAGCGCACCACGTCGGATCGTTCCGTCAACGCCGGTTTGAAGCAGATCGCAGCGCATGTGGAGGACACGCATGGCAAGCCGATCGAGGTGGTGACGGTGGGCGACGCGCGGCCGAGCGCGCAGACCGACGCGTTGTTGGATGCCACGCAGCAGGCGCTCGTCAACGCCGTGACGCATGGCGGCGAACCGGTGTCCGTCTACTGCGAGGCCGGCGACAAGCTGGTGGAGGTGTTCGTACGCGACCATGGCGACGGCTTCGACGTCGACGCCATTCCAGCGAATCGCCTGGGCATCCGCGAGTCCATCATCGGACGTATCAAGCGCCGCGGCGGTACAGTGGAGATTGTGTCGAGGCCCGGCTGGGGCACGGAGGTGCGCATGCACATGCCGATTTCAGGAGCGGCGGAGGATGCGGACAGCGCTACGACCACCACAGCGGACGGCGATACGGGCGTGCAATCGGCGCAATGAACACGGCACATGCAGCAGGTGCGGCAATGAATCAATCGAACCAAGGAGCAGGAATGAGCGAGCGGGAACAGCGCATCAGAATCGCCGTCGTGGACGACCATGAGATGTTCCGTGCGGGCGTGATCGCCACGTTGCAGCCGCATTTCGACGTGGTCGGACAGGCCGCGGATGTGGAAGGATCGGTGGCGATGATCGCGCAGACCAAACCGGACGTGGTGCTGCTGGATGTGCATGTGCCGGGCGGCGAGGGCGGCGGCGGCACCGAAATCCTCACGAAATCGCGCGCATACTCCCCCGATACCGTCTTCCTCGCGCTGTCCGTGTCGGATTCTCCGCAGGATGTCGGTTCCGTGATCCGCGCCGGTGCGCAGGGATATGTGACGAAGACTATTTCCGGCGACGACCTGGTGTCCTCCATCAAGCAGGTGCATGAGGGCTACGCCGTGTTCTCGCCGAAATTGGCGGGATTCGTGCTGTCCGCCTTCCAGAACGGCCCGAGCGCGAACGGCGCGTTCGGCGGCCCGATCCACGATGACGAGCTGGACCGGCTGTCCAATCGCGAGCAGGAGGTCATGCGGCTGATCGCGCGCGGCTACACGTACAAGGAGGTGGCTTCGGAACTGTTCATCTCCATCAAGACCGTGGAGACCCATATGAGCTCGGTGCTGCGCAAACTGCAGCTGTCGAACCGTTCCGAGCTCACCCGTTGGGCCGCGGATCGACGGATTGTGTGACGTTGCCGCCACGACAACGACAATCGCCATAAACGGCATGGAAAAGGGCTTACCGAAAAATCCTTCGGTAAGCCCTTGATTGATGCGGGCAGAGCGAGATTCGAACTCGCGGAGGCTTGCACCTCAACGGTTTTCAAGACCGTCTCTTTAGACCGCTCAGACATCTACCCTTTGCGCCTAACATCGCTGCTACGCACGAAACGCCAATATACCACAGTGCGCGGAAGTGCGACACCTGGCACAGCCTCCATCCCCGTCGCTTCCAACAGAAAACCGCACACGCATCTGCCCAGAACGACACAAACGGCACTGGGACCGTCCAACATACGAAAAGCGGCGCCGGCACAAATGCAACGCCGCTTTCACGGATTCATATCAGACGCGAACGTCTTGGAAAATCAGGCTTCCCACTTGGTCGGCTCGATGACTTCCTTGCCGCCCATGTACGGACGCATGGCCTTCGGAATTTCGATGGAGCCGTCCTTCTGCTGGTGGTTCTCGAGAATGGCGACCAGCCAACGGGTGGTGGCCAGCGTGCCGTTCAGCGTGGAGACGGCGCGGGTGTTGCCATCCTCCATACGTTCGCGGATGTTCAGACGACGGGCCTGATACTCGGTGCAGTTGGAGGTGGAGGTCAGCTCACGGTAACGGCCCTGGGTCGGCACCCAAGCCTCGCAGTCGAACTTACGTGCCGCGGAGGAGCCCAGATCGCCGGCGGCGGTATCGATGATGCGGTACGGCACCTCGACCTTGCCGAGCATTTCCTGCTCCATGGCCAACAGGTGCTCATGCTCCTTGTAGGAGTCCTCCTGCTTGGCGTAGACGAACATCTCCACCTTGTCGAACTGGTGCACGCGGATGATGCCGGAGGTGTCCTTGCCTGCTGCGCCGGCTTCACGGCGGTAGCAGGAGCTCCAGCCGCAGTAGCGCAGCGGGCCGTTCTCAAGGTTCAGGATCTCGTTCTCGTGCATGCCGGCGAGCGCCACTTCGGAGGTGCCGACCAAATACTGGTCGTCCGGCTCGCGCAGGCGGTAGATTTCGTCGGCGTGGGAGTTGAGGAAGCCGGTGCCGCGCATTACTTCCGGACGCACCAGCGTCGGGGTGATGGCCAGGGTGAAGCCGTGTTCCTCGGCCTGGTCGACGGCCATGGTGAGCATGGCGATCTGCATGCGGGCCACCTGGCCGCGCAGGAAGTAGAAGCGGGAGCCGCCGACCTTCACGCCGCGCTCCATATCGATACCGGCCACGCCGCGGCCGAGCGTCAGGTGGTCCTTCGGCTCGAAGCCTTCGGCTGCGAAATCACGGATCTGGCCGACCTTCTTGACCACGACGTAGTCGTCCTCGCCACCTTCCGGAGCTTCCGGCTCGACGATGTTGGACAGCTTCCACATGGCGGTGGTGTATTCCTCGGCTGCGGCGTCGGCTGCGGCCTTGTATTCGGAGACCTTCTGGGAGAGTTCCTTGGTTGCGGCGATCAGCTTGGCCTTTTCGTCGGCGGGGGCGGCGGCGACCTTCTTGCCGATCTCCTTCTGCTGCGCGCGGGCAGCTTCGAATTCCTTCAGAGAGGAACGGCGAACCTCGTCGGAGCGCAGCACCTCGTCGACCAGTTCGACCGATTCGCCACGCTTACGCTGGGATTCCTTGACAACGTCAGCATGTTCACGAATGAATTGAATATCAAGCATGCTTCCCAGCCTAGTGCCGAAAGCAGACACTGACGCCATCGTTCTCATTTTTGGATATAACGTGAGGGAACGCCGAATTTTTCATGTCGAATTCGTCTTTTTGCGCAATCGCATAGACAATAGAGGCATGCCTATGCCAGTTATCGTCCTGCTCGTCATCATCGCCGTGGTCGCCGTATGCGCGGCCGCCTTCTTCGGATACCGCGCGTACAAGCACCGTACGCTCGCGGAGAAGCTTGACAAGCGTGACGATGACCAAGTGCATTACGCGTTCATAGTCAATCCTTCAAAGCCCCAGGCGGAACAGCGCAAGCAGCATATCAAGGAGTTCTGCGAGGCGAAGCATCTCACCCAGATCGAATTCATCGAAACGCAGCTCGACAAGGACGGTCGCGCCTGCGCGTTCGAAGCGTTGGACCATGGTGCCGATGTGGTGGTGGCTGTCGGCGGCGATGGCACGGTGCGTACCGTCGCGAGCGCGCTGTCGGGTACCGGGCATGCGCTGGGCATCGTGCCGATCGGCACCGGCAATCTGTTCGCCCGCAATATGGGCATTCCCGTGGACGATATCGATGCGGCGCTCACCGTGGCCACGTCGCACGGCTCCCGTCTGGTGGATGTGGGCCGTCTGACCCTTCTGGATGATGAGACCACCGACCACGGGCATGCGTTCCTCATCATCGCCGGCATCGGTTTCGACGCACTGATGATCGACGACACCGATCCGGAATTGAAGAAGAACATCAGCTGGCTGGCGTATTTCGTGTCGGGCGTGAAGAATCTGTTCGCCCCGAAGTACAAGGGCAATGTGACCATCACCAGCGCCGACGGCAGCACGCATTCCACGCGTGGTCTCACGTTCCGCACGTTCATGGCGGGCAATTGCGGCCAGATCCCCATGTTTTCGCTGATGCCCGAAGCTTCCTATGACGATGGCATCCTCGACTACGAGATCATCGACACGTCCGGCGGCCTGATCGGTTGGGCGAATCTGTTCGGCGACGTGCTGCACCAGACCATCACCGGCAAAGCTCAGCAGAGTCCGCTGTCCACGAACTCCACCGTCGACCAGGTGCAGGGCGTCAGCGCGGAAATCACTTTGGAGAGGCCTGTTTTGGCGCAGGTGGATGGCGATATGCTGCCTGAAACGAAGCACATCCGTTTCAGCGTGGAACGTCAGGCCCTATGCGTGCGCGTGCCGGAGGCCACTTCCGAAGATACCGGCATACTGGCGTTGAACGCGAATATGTCGGCTACGCCAACGAAACCGCAGCCGACCGAACAGGCAAGCGGGCAGCCGGCCGAACAGTCGAACGATTAGGAACCGTCAGGAATGCGCGGAACGGGCTGCTGAATATCGGAAGATACCGGAAACTCAGTCGTCCTGCCGATTCACTCCGTTGGTCACGCGCGCCACATGCAGGGCAAGATAGGCGATTTCGGCTTCCGTAAGGTCGGAACCAAGACGCATCTTCACCACCACGGCAAGCTGCCTTGCGCACTGGCAAGCCTTCGGATATGAGGTTTTGATTGATTCGATGATTGGTTGCGGCTCATCGTCGAGCTGCTCATGCTGGTGGATGCGTACGAACAGGTAACGCAGATGCGTGATGAATCGCGCCACATTGACGCTGTCCTGCGCAAGCGTGATGCCGTACGCGCCTTCGATGACGGCGATCATCTGCTGGATGATGCCGGTCATGGTGTAGGTGGCGGACAGGTCGCCGCCGGAGAATCCGGCATTCACCAAATGCAAGGCGAGCGCCACCGCCTCACTGCGGGGCAACGCGCCACCCAAATACGTGTTCATCGCGTCGACCATCGCCACGCCTTTGGCGTATTCGTCGGCGTATAGGGAACGTACTTCCGCTTCGAGCGGATATTCGATGTTCTGTTTTCTTTGCGCGCGTTGTATCGCGCCGCAGATGTGGTCGGCGAGCGCCATGACCAGGGTTGGCTGCTTGTCTGCCTGTTCTTTCAGTCCCGTACGGTTCATGGCGTCCGTGACGAGTCTGATGATTTCGGGCGGGATCCCGGCCACTTGTTGCGCCATGTGGTCGGGATCCTTGCCATCGACGGGGATGAACCGACGGACGATCTTCGCGTCATCCACATGTTGTCCCGGCTTGGCTTGGAAGCCTATTCCACGGCCTGTGAGAATCACCTCACGATCACCGTCTCTAGCCAATACGACATTGTTGTTGAATACGCGAAGAACGTCCACGTCGACCCCTTTTTCGCCTCTGTGTGACAGGTTAGCGCTGGATGTCGATCACCTCATCCCCTGCCTTGACGTCGATGCCGGTCTTCGGCGTGACGGAGGTGAGGGCGGCGGTGTTGAGCACCGTCATCAGCGTGGTGGTGCTGTATCCAGCGTCCTTCACTTTAGCAAAGTCGACGGAAACCAGCGGATCGCCGGCATTCACGCGCTCATCGGCCTTGACCTTGACGGCAAAGCCCTCGCCGTTCATCTTCACGGTGTCGATGCCGACGTGCACGAGCACTTCCACACCGTCATCGGTTTTGATGCCGAAGGCGTGGCCGGTTTCGGCGACGGTCTGCAGCACGCCGGAGACCGGGGCCACGACCTCGCTGTCGGTCGGCTGGATGCCGACGCCTTCGCCGAGCGCGCGGGAGGCGAACACCGGATCGCCGGTTTCGTCCAGGGCGATCACGTGGCCGGCGACCGGAGCGTTCACCACGGTGGTCGCGGCGGCGGCAGCGGCCGGAGCTTCGGTCTTGGTGGCGGTAGCAGTCGCGGTGGCGGTGGTGGCAGCCGGAGCGGCTTCCTTGGCTTCGACCGCCGGAGCGGCGGCCTTCTGATCGGCGGCGGCGCGGGCCAGCACTTCAGCCTTCTGTTCCGGGGTGCGGTAGTCGAAGGTGATGATCAGGAAGAAGGAGGTCAGGAAGGAGACCGCGATGGACACCGCGTACACCCACATCTGGTCGAAGACCGGAATGGTCAGCAGCGAGGTGAAGGCGAAGGCGGTGGTGGTCACACCATGCACGGTCTGGCCGGCGGCGGTGACGGACGGGAAGAGCCAGCCGAGGACGGCAATGACGACGCCACCAAGGCCGCAGCCCACGAGCATGCGCTTGTAGACCAGCTTGTAACGCAGGTGGATGCCGTACAGGGACGGTTCGGAAACACCACCAAGCAGGCCGGCTGCGAGCGCGCCGAGAGCGGTCTGGCGCATGTCCTTGTCCTTGTCACGCACGGCGATGAAGAGCACGCCGGCGGTGGCGCCGAAGCAAGCGAAGTTCCACACGCCCATCGGGCCCTGGATGAAGTCGTAGCCCAGCGTCTGGATGTTCATGAGCATCAGGGCGTTGAGCGGCCAGTGCAGGCCGAGCGGCACGAGGAACGGGTACAGCAGCGGGATGATGATGGCGAAGATGAACGGTGCATGGGTGTTCATCCAAGCCAAGCCGACGCCGAGGCCGTTGCCGACCCACACGCCGATCGGGCCGATGATGAAGGCGGTCAGCGCGCCGACGATGATCATGCAGAAGAACGGCACGAACACCAGCTGGACGCTTTCGGGAATGATCTTCTTCAATCCGTGGTAGACGAGGGCGAGCACGGCGGCCATGAGCAGCGGCACGAACACGTTGCCGCTGTAGTCGCTCAACGCCATCGGAATGCCGAAGATGTTGGCGGTGCAGGACTTGGTGCCCAGAGCCGCGTTCTCCACGCACGTGGTGGTCTTGGCGTCTATCAGGCTGGTGAACTGCGGGGTCATGAGGATGGCCATGATGGCGCCGCCCAGCCACGGATCGACCTTGAGCTTCTTGGCGGCGTTGTAGGCGACCATGATCGGCAGGAAGTAGAACACGCCCTTCCAGATGGCCTTGACGAACACCCAGCCGGCGGAGGCCTCGTCATTCGGAATGACGTTCAGTGAGATGAGCAGGTTGACCAGGGCGATGATGATGGAGGCGCCGAGCAGCACGCCCAGGATCGGGCGGAAGGAGTCGGCGAGATACTCGAAGAAGGAGTCCAGCCATGCCACCTTGCCGCGTGCCTTGGAACGGGCCTCGGCCTTGACGTCGGCGTTGCTCTTCTGGCCTTCGCCGGATACGGAGGCGGCACCGGCGTTCGCCATTTCGGGCAGATGCATGATGTTTTCGTATACGGTGGCCACACCGCCGCCGATGACGACCTGGAAACGGTCACCGCTTTGCGGGACCGCGCCAAGCACGCCCTTCATATGTTCGAGGGCGTTCTGGTCCACCTTGGACGCGTCCGCCAGCTCGAAGCGCAGTCGGGTGGCGCAATGCGTCAGACTGCGAACGTTTTCAGGTCCGCCGATCGCAGTGATGATCTGCGATGCGAGAGAGTCAGCCATCCTGATTCCTTTCTATTTCCTTCCGATGGGATTCGATGACGCAGCGCGGCTTTTTTGCAACAAAAAAGACCCGGAACATGGCAAACCAATGCCACATTCCAGGTCTTGCGTCTAAAAATGTTGACTTGCAACCCTGCATGAGTCGAATTCGTTAGAAACAATACACTATCGGCATGCGATGCGCAAATCGTCGGGTATCGGGACACTGAAACCCCAATTCCATACTGGAGACACGCCGAGACGTCAAAAAGAAAACGTATTCATCGCACATTGTGGGATGACTTTCCGCGTTCCGCGCAAACTCGTGGCACAATGAAGGTATGGTTGCAAAAAATGCGGGAATGCCCGCCACCCCAGCAGATCTGATCAATGTCGACGAGGTCATTGGAAAGTACTATGACGTCGTCCCCGACCCGAACGTTCCGGAGCAGCGCGTCTCCTTCGGCACTTCCGGACACCGTGGTTCGTCCCTGAAGACCTCGTTCAACGAGGCCCACATCGTGGCCATCACGCAGGCCATCGCCGAATACCGCAAGAAGGCCGGCGTCACCGGCCCGCTGTACATCGGCCGCGACACCCACGCCCTGTCCGAGCCGGCTTGGAAGACCGCCATCGAAGTGCTCGTCGCCAACGGCGTGACCGTGCGCATCGACTCCCGTGACGACTTCACCCCGACCCCGGTCGTGTCCCAGGCCATCCTGACCCACAACCGCGCCGCCGACGGCACCCAGCGTTTCACCGGCGAAGGCCTGGCCGACGGCATCGTCGTGACCCCGTCCCACAACCCGCCGACCGATGGCGGCTTCAAGTACGATCCGGTCACCGGCGGCCCGGCTCCGGCCGACGTCACCAACGCCATCGCCGACCGCGCCAACGAGCTGCTCGGCGATTTCAGGAACGTCAAGCGCGTGCCGTTCGAGCAGGCCGTCAAGTCCGATCTGGTCGAGCGTTTCGACTTCCGTGAGCACTATGTGGCCGATCTGGAGAACGTCATCGACTTCGACGTGATCCGCTCCTCCGGCGTGCGCCTGGGCATCGACCCGCTCGGCGGCGCTTCGGTCAACTACTGGCCGCTGATGAACGAGAAGTACAACCTGACCATCGACGTGGTGCGTCCGCAGGTCGACCCGACCTGGAGCTTCATGACCATCGACCATGATGGCAAGATCCGCATGGATCCGAGCTCCCCGTACGCGATGAAGGGTCTGGTCGATTCCCTCAACAACGGCGCTTGGGACAAGTACGATCTGGTCGGCGGCACCGATCCGGATGCCGACCGCCACGGCATCGTCTGCCCGAACTGGGGCGTCATGAACCCGAACCACTACATCGCAGTGTGCGTGGAGTACCTGTTCGGCGGCAACCGTCCGGATTGGCCGGAGAACGCCGGCATCGGCAAGACCCTCGTGTCTTCCTCCCTGATCGACCGCGTGGCCGCCTCCATCGACGCCAAGCTCGTCGAGGTTCCGGTCGGCTTCAAGTGGTTCGTGGACCCGCTGTTCAAGGGCGAGGTCGCGTTCGGCGGCGAGGAAAGCTCCGGCATGTCCTTCCTGCGTAAGGACGGCCGCGTGTGGACCACCGACAAGGACGGCCTGATTCCGGACCTGCTGGCCGCTGAGATCACCGCGAAGACCGGCAAGAACCCGGCCCAGCTGCACCAGGAGCAGGTGGAGCGTTTCGGCGAAAGCTGGTACAAGCGCGTCGACACCCCGACCACCCTCGAGCAGAAGCAGAAGTTCGCCAAGCTCACCGGCGACGACGTCGAGGCCACCCAGCTGGCCGGCGAGGACATCACCGCCAAGCTCACCGAGGCTCCGGGCAACCACGCCAAGATCGGCGGTCTGAAGGTCACCACCAAGGACAACTGGTTCGCCGCCCG
>OHVJ01000285.1_pt1 | contig 16360 bp, 10 predicted proteins | sample 1579471 | NCBI WGS metagenome assembly OHVJ01 (sample SAMEA3882532, study PRJEB24775) | human gut metagenome | biome: human-associated habitat; feature: intestine environment; material: feces | place: Netherlands | collected 2009/2010 | reverse complement strand
TATGATGTGAATGGCAATACTGTGGAATACTGGAACAATTCTCTTTGACAACTTCAAGTTTGTCTGATTCACACACAATTTAATAACAAATTTACATAGCACTTTAGCCAAAATGGTTAAGGTGCTATTTTTTTACCACAAAAGGAGGAGCAAAATGTCATATAAATTAGTAATTGCTGAGAAACCCTCGGTGGCACAGTCCATTGCAAAGGTAATCGGTGCAGATAAGAGAGAGGACGGCTACCTGGAGGGCAATGGTTATATTGTCAGCTGGTGTGTGGGGCATCTGGTGGAGCTTGCCCCACCGGAGTCCTATGATGAGAAATATGAAAAGTGGAGATATGAGGATCTTCCAATCCTGCCTTCAGAATGGAATTACCAGATTGCAGAAGCAACCCGAAAGCAGTTCGGAATTCTGAAAAAACTGATGGAAAGAGAGGATGTAACCGGATTAGTGGAAGCCACTGATGCCGGACGAGAGGGAGAGCTGATCTTCCGGCTTGTATATGATCAGGCAAAATGCAAAAAGCCATTCGAGCGCTTATGGATTTCTTCAATGGAAGACCAGGCGATTTCGGATGGTTTTTCTCATCTGAAAAATGGCAGGAAATATGATGATCTCTATCGGGCGGCACTATGCAGGGAGCGAGCGGACTGGATTGTTGGAATGAATGCAACCAGGTTATTTTCAACTTTGTATGGACAGACACTGAATGTTGGAAGAGTCATGACACCGACACTTGCCATGATCGTACAGAGGGAGGCAGAGATTGATGGATTTAAGCCGGAACCAATTTACAGACTGTCCATCAGCTGCGGAGGCATTACGGCATTATCAGATCGTTTCGAGAAGAAACAGGATGCAGAGAATATCCTGAATGTGCTGAAAGAACAAAAGGCCGCACAGGTGACAAAGATTGATCCGGCAGATAAGCAGGAGAAGGCACCACAGCTCTACAGCCTTACTGCGTTACAGAGAGATGCCAACCGTTTTCTGGGATTCACGGCACAGCAGACACTTGATTATACACAGAGTCTTTATGAAAAGAAACTGGTAACCTATCCGAGAACAGACAGCCGTTTTCTCACAGAAGATATGGAAAGCATGATTCATGATCTAGCAGGAAAGATGGCTGCAAAATTTGGATATACCAGAAAAATGGTGGTTCATCCGAAACAGGTAATCAAAAACAGCAAGGTCAGTGATCACAATGCAATCATTCCTACGGTCAATGTGGCAGATGCAGAGTTTGGTAAATTGCCATCCGGGGAGCAGAAGGTATTGAGCCTGATTACAGCCAGACTGTTATCGGCTCTGGGAGATCCGGCAGTGAGAAATGAAGTGGATGTGGAATTTACCTGTGCAGATACAGTATTCAGGGCAAAGGCAAAGAACATCAGGGAAAAGGGATGGAGAGATATTCAGGAATGGATCATGGGAGGCAGTGCAGAAAGCACAGATTCTGAAAATAACAGGAAAGAAAAAAGTGAGAATGCTGATATGCTGGCCTGCATTGCAACTCTGACCAACGGAAAGTCTTATCCATTACAGAATCCTAAGATGGAGGAAGGAAAGACCACCCCTAAGAAGCACTTTACAGAAGACAGCTTATTGTCTGCAATGGAGAGAGCCGGAGCGGATGAGATGCCGGATGAAGTGGAGAGGAAAGGAATCGGAACCTCCGCAACCAGGGCAGCGACGATTGAGAAGCTGGTCCGTATCGGATTTGTGGAACGTAAAGGAAACAAAAAGACAAAATACCTTCTTCCGACACATAAGGGAGTTGCACTGATCACGGTCATGCCGGAGCAGATCAAGTCCCCATCCATGACAGCTGAATGGGAGCAGAAACTTCTGGATGTGGAGAAGGGAGCATTCCAGGATGCAGAGTTTATGAACGAAATCGAAGAGATGATCACGGAACTGGTCAGAACTTATAAGATCATTGAAGATGCAGAAGTGCTCATGCATCCGGTACTGGAAGAAATCGGAACATGTCCTTGCTGTGGCAGGCATATAGTCGAGAGGCAGAAAGGTTATTCCTGTGAGAACAGACAATGTAATTTTGTATTGTGGAAGCAGAACCGATTCTTTGAAGCTCTTGGCAAAAAGATGACAAAGCCGATAGCTGTAAAACTTCTTTCCGATGGAAAAGTGGCACTGAAAGGCTGTAAGTCAAAGAAGACCGGAAAGACCTATGATACAACGGTCATCATGACAGTTGATGAGAACCAGAGAGCAGTATTTGAACTGAATTTTGAGAAGGGAGCAGGCAAATATGGAAAAAGCAAAAACAAGAAAGATTAAAAAATGGGATGAAGTACACGGAGAGCATGAGGTGGAAGTATCGGACAATACCGGAGGATGTGAGCCGGAAGAAGTGGCTGGAGCCAGCCCCTCCATCAGCAGAAATCCGATGAGGAGCATCGAGGATATGGTGGAGCAGAACGACAACAGCTTTGATGGTGTGATCAATAATGTGAAGGTGGAACCGGCAGCAGGAACATTGGAGATTGTCCAGGAGGATAAGAAATCTGTATTGGAGAAACTGAAAGAACAGAGCAGACAGACAATACCACAGCTTCCTGTTCCAGAGAGAAAACCGATTCCGGGATGTTGTTTTGAAAGAGAGTTTCAGTAATGGTAGAAAGATCAAAGCGGATAGAACTGCGAGTTACAGAAGATGAGCTTATGAAGATTCGTGACCGAATGGAGGAGGCTGGTATTTCCAGCCTCACAGCCTATCTGGTGAGAATGGCAATTCATGGATATGTTATTGTGATGGATCTGTCTGACTTAAAAGAGATTCTTCGTCTGTTACAGATATCCGGGAATAATCTGAATCAGTATGCCAGGAAAGCAAATGAAACTGGTAGCATTTACCATGAAGATATTGAAGAATTGAAAAATAATCAGAAGGAAATATTACAGGAAATGAGAAAAGTGCTGGACAGATTAACAGCAATTATGTAAGGCAGGTGAGAGAATGGCTGCAACAAAACTGATAGCAATGCATCAGAACAAGGGGCGGAGTGTGATGCAGTGTCTGAAAGACAGAACAGATTATGCAATGAACGGGGATAAGACGGAAGATGGAAAATATATCTCATCTTATCAGTGTAATCCCGAGCTGGTTGATCTGGAATTTGCTCAGGCGAAAAAAGAATATCTGCACAAAACATGGCGGCAGCCTAAGGGAGATGTGCTTGCATATCAGATCCGCCAGTCTTTCAAGCCTGGAGAAATTACACCGGAGGAAGCAAATGAAGTAGGGTATGAAACCGGTATGAGATTCACCAAAGGGAAGCATGCTTTTATCGTGGCAACCCATGTGGACCGGGCACATATTCATAATCATATCATTTTCAATTCAACCAATCTGGAATGCGACCGGAAGTTTCGTGACTTCTGGTTTTCGGGAATTGCATTGCAGAGGCTCAGCGACATTATCTGTCTGGAGCATGGACTTTCCATTATTCCGAAAGTAAAACCGAGTGAGAGACAGCGGAGAACTAAGGACCCGGAACGTACCAGTCTGCGAGATGTCATCAGGGAAGATATTCTGAAATGCCTGGAACAGAAGCCGGCAGATTTTGAAGAGCTTCTGAAATTATTGCAGCAGGAAGGGTATGAGATTAAACGTGGGAAGCATACTGCAATATGTGGGAAAGATCAGAAGCGTTTTATCAGATTCCGTTCTCTGGGAGAAGATTATACGGAAGAAAATTTGGAAAAAATAATTGCCGGAGAGAAAGAATTACCTGAGAAGAAAGAAAAAGCATTAGATCAGAAAGTTGTGAAATCAGAAAAACGGAAGTTTGATCTTGTGGTGGATATTCAGGAGAAGATGGCTCAGGGAAAGAATGGAGGTTATGTTCGCTGGGCGAAAAAATATAATGTAAAACAATTTGCCGAGTCAATTCTGTTTTTACAGCAACATGATATACACGATAAGGAAACTTTGGATGCTTTGGTAGATGGAAGTTCGGCCAGATATCATGAACTTATGAAAATCATCAAAGATGCAGAGGAAAAGATGGCACAGAACAAGGTCCTCAAAACTCATATTATCAATTATGCAAAGACCAGAGATACATACATTGCGTATCGTAAATCCGGTTACAGCAAAAAATTCTATGAGGCGCATCGTGATGAAATCATTCTTCACAAGGCAGCAAAGGAAGCATTTTCAAAACTTCCGGATGGAAAAATTCCCAAGGTAAAAGATCTGAATGAAGAATTTGCACGACTGCTTTCTGAGAAAAAAGCAGCTTACAGCGAGTACAAAAAAATAAAAAAAGAGCTGCGGGATTATCAGATTGCAAAACAAAATGTGGAATCCTTCTATGCTTCACAGCAGACATGGAATCAGGAGGAAGACCTAAAAAAGAAGCGACAGCAGCAGAGATAAACTTACGGGCAATCATCAAAATGAAAATTGGTGGTTGCCCGCTTTTTTGCAATTCCGGCAAAGCAGGAATGTATCAGCACTCACAAAGTGAGGGCGCAGCTTGGCATCGAAGATGGCATTCTAAGGGGATTGGGGATGTGCCTCCAACAAGCAAAATGCGCTCACGTACGTACGAGAGCACTGCTTGCTAACTTGCGAACCTGTTGTTTTTGAGAAATCGGCTTATGATTGGTTTAATAGGGTCAAATTTAACTGATTTAAAAGTTGCAATCTATTTACGGATGAAATAGGACATTTCTTCCTAAAAATAGTATGTTTATGGTATACTAGTATAATCTACTTTAGATAACCAACTATTTTAATACGTATTCCTATTATGGTACAATTGAACCATCGGAGGTGCCAATTATGCCACATATCACATATTTGATGTATCGGAAGCATGAAGTCTGTTTCGATACTCCATAGGCGTACATCCGTATTTCTTGCGGAACAGCTGAAAGAAAAAGCTGGTATTCTGATATCCGACGGCAAGGCTGATATCATTTGTGGAAAGTGCGGTGCTCTTTAACAGTTTTGCCGCCTGAGAGAGCCGCTGTGTCTGGACCAGCTCTTTGTAAGTGGTTCCGGTATGCTGGCGGATGTAGGCAGAGAGATAGTTTGGGTGCATATTAAAAAACTCAGCTGTAGAAGAAAGGGTACAGTCCGCAAAGTTTGTTTCGATATATCGGAGTATGGTATAAATCTGATCCACAGAGGAGTGATCCAGAACCATACCGTGCTGGAACAGATTGATCATCTCGCAGGTAATCAGCGTAAAAAGACTGTCTAAAAAAGGTCCGGAAGTTACGGACGGAGAATAAAATTCACAGAGAAACTGGTTGGCAAGATCTGCCAGCCGGTTTTGTTTTTGTTCCGGAGAAAATACAATATATCTGCTGTCCTGCATCGTAGTGTTCAGAGCTTCAATAAAAAATTTTGTAAGGTAATTATCCTGAGACAGCCGTTCAAAAAAAGTTCCATTCAAATATTCGCGCGTCAGCAGGAAATTGATAACGATATCATTTTCTGAACATCTTTTGACAGAGTGGGGAGCATTCTGACTAACCAGGACCATCTGTCCTGCTTTTAGTTTGAGTGTGGTTTTATTTATCGTCATTGTACAGGAACCGGAATAAATATAGCTCAATTCCAGCCATTCATGAATATGCAGAGGTACATTTTCAAAACGATCCTGCTTTACAACAGCGAAGTTGTAATAGCTCGGAAGAACTTTCTTTGAAAAAAATAAAGAACGCAGATCTTCGAGGTTCGTATCAAAACGGTAACAGGGTGTATCAAATTTTCCTCTAGCAACAGGAAATTGTGAATAATCCTTCTTTACACCGTTCAGGCGCTGGGTTTCTTCGGGGGTGTGCTGCTTCAGATATTGGTTCAGTGCGGATAATGTTATCATGTAAAAGCTCTCCTTTTCGAGATATGAATGAACTGTGATTATAGTCATCAGCAGTTTATTCAACCTATCTAAAATATACCATATTGGGAGCCAATGTGTACAGTACAAACTCGAACTTTTATTAAGTTTGGTTGGTAAATCACTTATGTTTCGTTGATGTAATTTTAGTCTGTATAAAGTAAGATATCAGTAAGAAAAGGAGGCATAGATTAGAATGAAGATATTTTTTGCAGTAGTGGTGATTGTTTTATTATTTGTAATCGGTGCGACATTATATGTCTACAAAAAAGGTGCCATGTTTTTACCGGCACTTCTTGGCATCTGCGGATTTCCAAAAATAAATGAAAGCAGTTATTACGATGAAAACGGACATTTCCGTCCGGGAACGGGGGAGGACAAAGTTGGATTTTTCATGCAGCATCCAGTATTCGGCGGTTTTAAACATATGTTTTTCAATGTGGAGGACAACGTGCTGAAAGCTATTGCGCCTGTAAAGTATAAGGATTTTTTAAAGGCGCAGGGTCGTGAGGAACAATTGGATGCAGCCTTGGAATCTTTCAATTATCTAACCGGACTTGTTGAGAAAGGTCAGGCAAGGCTGGTGCCGGATCTGTATCCTGCGGAAGCAGTGAATAGTCATCCGTACAGGTCACATCTGACGGGAATGTTTTATCAGGGACAACAGGGAAAACCACTTGCCATTGTAGTTCCGGGAGGCGGATTTATCAGTAATGTAACTGATTGCGAGGGGTATCCTGTGGCGATGAAGCTGCATAAAATGGGATATTCTGTTTTCGTCGTAAGTTATCCGGTCGGCAGACAGCTGGGTGAGACAGAACAGGTAAAGCAGGGACAGGCTGCCGCGAGGGAACTGACACAAGTGATCCGATATCTGACGGAGCATCAAAAACAGTTTTCTGTAAACATGGATGATTATGCCATCTTTGGTTTTTCAGCAGGAGGACTTATGACCACGGCGTATTCATTTGCCAATTATGAGGACTGCTGCCACAAGAATCATCTGCCAAGACCGAAGGTGATCTTCCCTATGTATGGTCTGGACTGGGATATCAAAGCTTTGCCGGAGGACAAGGGACTGGCGGTATTTTCTATCGTAGGGCGGGATGATGAGTTCGGTTTTGCAAATGTGGAAGATAAACTGCCAGAATTAGAGAAGGTACTGGGCAAAGAAAATGTGTCGGTCAGAATCGTTGACGGACTGGGACATGGATTTGGAATAGGAAATGAAACAAAAGTGAAAAACTGGCTTCAGGAAGCAGTCATCTTCTGGGAAGCCCACAGATAGGAACAGATAAGAATTTATTTAAGGAGGATTTCATAATGAGCAGAAACTTGAAAGAATTGATCAGACAGATGACACTGGAGGAAAAGGCAGGACTTTGTTCGGGAGCGGATTTCTGGAACACAATGGGGATCGAAAGGTTAGGGATTCCTTCCGTTATGATGACAGACGGCCCGCACGGTCTGCGCAAACAGGAAGGAACGGCAGATCATCTCGGCCTGAATAAAAGTGTGAATGCAGTCTGCTTTCCGGCAGCCTGCGCCACGGCATCCAGCTTTGACGTGGAACTGATGGAACGTATGGGACAGATCCTTGGGGACGAGTGTCAGGCTGAGAACGTGAGCATGCTCCTCGGCCCTGCAGTTAATATCAAACGCAGTCCTCTCTGCGGAAGGAATTTTGAATATATGTCCGAAGATCCATATCTGACAGGAAAGATGGCGTCTGCATATATCCGGGGCGTACAGTCGAAAGGCATCGGAACCAGTATGAAACACTTCGCCGCGAATAATCAGGAAACAGACCGTATGCAGATATCGTCGGAAGTATCGGAACGGGCTTTCCGGGAAATTTATCTGCCGGCTTTTGAGGAGGCGGTGAAGAAAGCGCAGCCAAAGACTGTGATGTGCAGCTACAATAAGATCAACGGAGTATTTTCTTCAGAGAATAAGAAACTTCTGACAGATATCCTGCGGGATGAGTGGGGATTTGAAGGATATGTGGTCAGTGACTGGGGAGCTGTAAATGACCGGGTGAAAGGACTGAAAGCCGGTCTTGACTTGGAGATGCCGGGATCAGGAGGATATAATACAAGAAAGATTATTCAGGCAGTGGAGAATGGAGAACTGGAGGAAGAAATTCTTGACAGAACGGTGGAACGCATACTGAAAGTAGTCTTCTCCTACACAGATAACAGGAAAGCGGAGACTGTATTTGACAGGGAAAAGGATCACAAAGCAGCGGCAGATATCGAAACAGAGTGTGCCGTACTTCTGGAAAACAGGGGAGTGCTGCCGCTGAAAAAAGAACAGAAAGTAGTCTATATCGGGGAATTTGCAAAGAAACCGCGATACCAGGGCGGGGGATCGAGTCACATCAATACGGACAGCGTAGTGTCGGCTCTGGAAACTGCGGTGAGAAAAGGCAGGGCAGTGGAGTACGTGAAAGGCTTCTCGTCAGAGCGTGACGAGATGACAGAAGAGGAGCTGAAACAGGCGTGTGAAGCAGCAGCAGGTGCAGATGCGGTTGTAATTTTTGCCGGACTTCCAGACAGTTTTGAGTCGGAAGGATATGACAGAAATTCCATGGAACTACCAAAGTGCCAGAACCGTCTCATAGAGGCTGTGGCAGAGATACAGAAGAATGTGGTTGTGGTTCTTCATAATGGAAGCCCCGTAGAAACTCCATGGGCGGAGTCTGTAAATGCCATTCTGGAGATGTATCTGGGAGGAGAAGGCATTGGGGAGGCCAGCGACCGGTTGTTATTTGGGGAGGCAAATCCGGGAGGACGTCTGGCGGAGTCGTTCCCATATCGTCTGGAAGACAATCCGAGTTACCTGAATTTCCCTGGAGACGGCAGGACTGTTCTCTATGGAGAAGATATCTTTGTCGGATACCGTTACTATGATGCGAAGAAAGTACCGGTGCGCTGGGCATTCGGCCATGGACTGTCATATACGGAATTCAGCTACAGCAATATGAAACTCTCTTCTGCGGAAATGAAAGATGGAGATATTCTGAAGGTGAGCATTGATGTGGAGAATATAGGAAAGAGACCAGGAAGTGAAGTGGTTCAGCTCTATGTCAGCGGCAAAAACAGTACAGTGCCAAGAGCAGTGAAAGAACTAAAAGGGTTTGCGAAAGTATTTCTGAATCCGGGTGAGAAGAAGACTGTTACAATGGAGCTTTGCGCGAGAGATTTTGCTTACTACGAGACAAAGATTCACGACTGGTATACTCCGTCAGGTACATATGAGATCCAGATCGGGCATGCCAGCGATGAGATCAGAGAGGCTGCAGAACTTACATTTACCACTGATGTGCTGCTGCCGTTCACTGTGGATATGACCACTACAATGGGGGAATTGATGAACCACCCGAAGACAGCAGGGAAAATGATGGAGTATCTTGAGGGAATATCACAGGGAGAAGAACCTAAGAAAGAAGATGGGGAGGTACAGCTTGTGACTCCGGAAATTATTGCGCAGATGCCGCTGAAATCATTTTTAAGCGTTATTCCGGGCGAAGCAATCGAGCAGATGATCGTGGAGTTAAATGCTCTGTGTGCAGAAGAGGGAAAGTGAGAATAAAATATGAATCAAGATAAGATAAAAATGAGAGAAAAGCTGTCATTTGCAATGGCAAACTTTGGAAACATTCCGGTTATGACACTGATCAACGGATATTTACTAATTTTTTATACCAATATATGCGGCTTGAGTCCTGCTGCATGTGCGACACTGTTCCTGATCGCACGCTTTCTAGATGCCATTAACGATCCGTTAGTTGGATTTATGATCGACCATCTTCCGACCAGAAAGATGGGACATTTCCGACCAACATTGATTCTGGGAACAATTCTGTGTAGCGCCAATTTCCTTCTACTTTGGTTTGGACCTATGTTATCAACATCGGGGAAACTGGCAATCGCATATGTATCGTATATTCTGCTTGGTGTGTTGTTCCCAGTCATGGATATTTCGCTGAACAGTCTTCTGCCGGTTATGACAGAAGATATGAAAGAAAGGAACAGCTTAAGTTCAATCAAAGGGCTTGCATACGTGATCGGGGCGCTTGTAATCGGTGTGGCAGCTCCACTTATTCTTGGAGATACTTCTAACAAACAGGGATATATTAATCTTGTTCTGATCATGACAGCAGTGATTTTTTTCTTCTCTATTATAGGAACCATGGGAGTAAAAGAACGTGTAAAACCACAGATGGAGAACAGCTATTCTGTAAAAGAATTATTCAAGATTCTCAGTCAGAAGCCGGTGTACATTACATTCCTTGCTGTACTGTTATATTCGATTGGAAGCAATATCGTGAATGCAGCAAATACATACTTTTATACATATATTTTTGAAGATCTGACGTTGGCGTCTATTATTACGCTTATTACATGTGTTACTGTTTTTCCGGCTACAATGGTCATTGGTAATCTGATTGGAAGGTTTGGAAAGAAGAAAATGTATGCGATTGGACTTGCACTTGCAGGACTGACACCAATCATCCGTCTGTTGGATGTGAGGAGCATTCCCCTTCTTATTGTCTCTGTATTGATTGCAGGAATAGGAGCCGGCTTTGCAGCACCTCTTAATTATGGAATACAGGCAGATAATACAGATTATATCGAAGTGTCTATGGGAATTAGGGCAGAAGGTGCTGTCGCATCTCTTTCCAGCTTTGTCTCCAAGTGTGCAATGGGAATCGGTGGTGCGATTCCGGGGTATCTGCTGCAGTTAGCAGGATTTGACAGTAAGGCGGCAGTACAGAATGACGATGTGATTAATATGATCGTCCTCTGTGTGCTAATATTGCCGGCAATCGTAAATGTGGTGGCCATTGTGATCTTCTCAAAAGGTTATCCTATTACCAAGGAAAAATTGAATGAGCAGATATGTCTGATGAGGGAGAAACGGTCAAAAGCGGGTATAAGTGAATAAGAATGATAGAGAAGGAGTATCAGCATGGGAAAGATTTATGCAGCAAAAACAAATCATATCACAAATCCGATAGGGTTTAATATGGATTCTGTTGCATTTTCATGGAAAGTGAAAGGATGCAGAGGACAGGAACAGAAATATGCAAGGATTGTAATCAGCAAGAACAAAACCTTTACAGATATCTGTTACGATACAGGTGAAACAGAGTTGGACAGCCTCTCTACAAGAGTAGAATTTGAAATACAGCCGTATACAAGATATTACTGGAAGGTCATTGTGACAACAGATGTAGAGGAAGTAATCGAATCAGATGTACAGTTTTTTGAGACTGCCAAAATGGATGAACCATGGACTGGAAGATGGATTACCTGTGACAGCAGTCAGGAACGGCATCCGATTTTCTCAAAGAGAATTCGTCCGGCAAAAGAAGTGAAAAGCGCAAGACTGTACATTTGCGGCCTGGGATTGTATGAGGCATATTTTCTCGGGGAAAATAAAGAAAATCCGGAGAAAATCGGCGATGAGTATCTGACTCCGTACTGCAATAATTATGACCGGTGGATCCAGTATCAGACGTATGACATCACAGAACAGGCAGAACGAGGAGGTGTGCTGTCTGTTCTTCTCGGAAACGGTTGGTATAAAGGCAGGTTCGGTTTCAATGATCCGGAGCGGGAAGCATATTACGGTGACGAGTGGAAGCTGATTGCGGAGGTTCACATAGAGTACAAAGACGGAACGAAAGATGTGATCAGTTCTGATGAAACCTGGTCAGTTACAAGAAGCAATTTGTGGTTTTCCAATATCTATGACGGTGAGAGAAGAGATGATACGCTGCCGCCGGTTGAGGAGTCTCCTGCGCGGATCGCAAAGGCTCCGAAAGGCCGGCTTATGGAACGGTTATCGCTTCCGGTCAAGGTGCAGGAGCAGATAAAACCGGTGGAACTAATTCATACTCCTGCCGGAGAATTGGTATTTGATCTGGGGCAGGAGATAACAGGAATCTTCCAATTGCGTGTAAATGAACCTTCGGGGACAATAATCAGGATACAGACAGGGGAAATACTTCAGGACGGATGCTTTTATAACGAGAATTTAAGAACTGCGCTTTCTGAGTATGTCTATGTTTCCGATGGTACGGAAAAGGTGATTATTCCACATTTTACTTATTATGGATACCGTTACGTAAAAGTCAGTGGTGTTACCAATCTGTCATGCGAGGACTTTATGGCAATTGTGCTATACAGTGATTATGAGAGTATCGGTACAGTCGAAACGGGCAGTGAGCTTGTGAATAAACTGATTTCCAATATTGAATGGGGAATGAAAGGGAACTTTCTGGATGTGCCTACAGATTGTCCACAGCGCGATGAGAGAATGGGGTGGACAGGGGACACACAGGTATTTTCTGCGACTGCAAGCTACTTGGCTGATACCTATGCGTTTTACAGAAAATATTTATATGACCTGTATCAGGAACAGCTTCTGGCGGACGGAATGGTTCCAGAGATTGTCCCTACATTCGGACCGACAAAATGTTCCTGCGCATGGGGAGACGCCGCATGTATCATCCCCTGGAACGTATATTTGTTCAGCGGGGACAAAACAATACTCGAAAACCAGATTGAGAGCATGAAAGCGTGGGTCGATTATATCCGGAGAATTGACGGAGACCATCATGGATGGAGACAGGTTTTCCATTATGGGGACTGGCTTGCTCTTGACCGTACAGGTGCCGCTGCGAACAGCGTGTATGGAGCGACTGATGAAGCATACATTGCAGACATCTACTACGCGGCAAGTGCACAGATTGTTGCAAAAGCAGCAGAGGTGCTTGGACTGGAAGAAACGAGACAGGAATATCAGAAAATCGCAGACCGTCAGTGGCAGGTCGTGAAAGAAGAATATTTTACTGCTACAGGCAGATGTGCGGTGAAGACGCAGACAGGGCTTATTCTTGCACTGAAATATCATCTGTCTGAAAATGAAGAACTGACAAAGCAGATGCTGCAAAAGCTTCTCAGGGATAATAAAAATAAATTAAATACCGGATTTGTAGGAACACCGCTTTTGTGCAATGTCCTGACTGATCATGGAATGACAGATGCGGCATACAGGCTGCTTCTGAATGAAGAATATCCGGGTTGGCTCCATGAAGTGAAGTTGGGAGCAACGACGGTGTGGGAACGTTGGAATTCACTGGATGAGAGCGGACATGTTTCTAGTACGGGGATGAACAGTCTGAATCATTATTCGTACGGAGCTATATTGGAGTGGATCTTCCGCCATGCAGCTGGAATTGATGTGATGGAACAGAGCCCGGGAGGCAGGGTGATGCGAATCAGCCCGAAAGTGAATAATGGACTTAAATATGTAAAAGCTGTTTATGATTCGGCAACCGGATGCTATCAGTGCGGCTGGGAGATATTAGAGGGGAATAAAATCACCATCACTGTTACAGTTCCGTTTGGAGGCAAGGCAGAAGTGGTTCTCCCTTATGCACCAGAATGCATATATGAGGATATAGAAAATCCATTATTTGAAGCTGTGGAAAACGGAATTTGCCATGTGAAAGCCGGAGAATATGAAGTTGTATATGAAGCATCAGAACCATTAAAAAAGAGATATAGCATAGACTCGACAATGGAAGAACTGCTGAACCATCCGGATATCCGCGCGTTTCTTTCTCAAATGGTGGAAGTAGATATGATCCCCGATATTGCATATGGGCTTTCGCTTAGAGATGTCGCGAAAACATTCGCAGGAGAAATCAAACCAGACGAGGCACAAATGTTGGATAAAGCACTGGCGAAATTCTAATCAGGAGGGCTGCTTTGGAGCTTATAAGACTTAAAGTAAACAGTCAATATAGACCATGCGTGGACGAAGCACCTTATTTTTCATGGGTAATCACTAGTGATGAAAAGAATGTGATGCAAACATCCTATCATATCACAGTGAAAAATATGGACGAAGTAATGTGGGATTCTGGAATGGTAGAAAGTGATAAAAGTATTTTTGTGGAGTACTCCGGGAAACCATTACAAAGTCTCAGTGACTATAGCTGGACAGTGGAAGTGACAGTTAATAACGGAGAAAAGGCGGCGGCATCCTCATCCTTTGAGACAGGATTTATGAAGAAAGAATGGACGGCCGAGTGGGTGAAATCTCCGTTTCCGATGAAAAAGGTAAAACCCGGAACCGGCGGGCAGAACCCGGCAGAATATTTTCGCAAAGAATTTGGTGTACGAGACGGCATAAAACGAGCGCGCGTTTACGCCACCTGTCACGGAGCATATCAGCTCAGCATGAACGGAATGCGTCCGGATGACAGAGAGTTTGCGCCGGAATTTACCGTCTATTCCCAATATCTGTGTTACCAGACCTATGATGTGACCTCGTTTTTGAGAGAGGGAGAGAATGTCATAGGGATGCTGGTAGGGGATGGTTGGTATGACAGCGCGAACTTTAAACCGAGAAGCAGGAAGTTTAAAGCCGAACATTCTGTGTTATTTCAGATAAAGATTGATTATGAAGACGGAACGAGTGAAATGGTTGTGTCCGATGATGCGGTGAAAGTTTCGGAAAGTCCGGTTCGGTCTTCCGATCTGTTTGCAGGTGAACTCTATGACGCACGGATGGAACAGGAAAACTGGAACTGTTGCGGATTCGATGACAGCAGCTGGAAAGCAGGTATCCCATGCAAAAAATCTTACGCCAACCTGGTAGCTCAGTACGGGGAACCGGTGCGCCCGGTAAAGGAAGTACCGGCAGTCGGAATGACGGTCAGCCCGAAAGGCGAGACGATCATTGACTTCGGGCAGAATCTGGCGGGGGTTCTGCGGGTAAAAATCAAACTGCCGGCCGGAACAAAAATGGTATTAGATCATTTTGAAACTCTGGATCAATATGGAAACTATTTCAACAATATTTTCATGTCAGAGAAAACAGGGCACAAGCAAAGTGATATTTATATCTCAAACGGGAAATTCACAGAATACATACCGCATTTTACATATCATGGATTCCGCTATGTGAGAGTGACATGCGATCAGCCGGTGAGCCCGGAGGATTTCACAGCGATTGTCCTGTCTTCTGACAATGAGGATCTGGGAACTTTTGAGACATCCAACGAAGATATAAACCGGCTTTACGAAAATACAAGATGGTCTCAGCGGTCGAATCTGTTTTCAATCCCCACGGATTGCCCGCAGAGAGAAAAAGGCGGATGGACCGGAGATATCCAGATTTATGCAAGAACAGCCATGCTCAACGAAAATGTAACCCCGTTTCTGACAAGATGGCTGCGTAATATGACCTGCAGTCAGCAGAAAAATGGGGCAATTCCCAATGTAATCCCCCTTACCGGAATCTATGAATTACTGGAGAAACTGAATCGGATCGTATACCGCAATTTTGAACCGGTGGGAGAAGCAGGATGGGGAGATACCGCCTGTATCGTACCGTGGAGCATGTATCAGCTTACAGGAAATATCAGGATACTGAGAGAACAGTATGACACAATGAAAAAGTGGTGCGACTATATCATCAACACTGCAAAGAAGCGTAGAGGCAAGATGAAACATCCAAAAGAAATTGATCAGTATCTGTGGAATACAGGACATCAGTACGGGGAGTGGCTCATACCGAGCCAGACAGTAGATGGAGCAGACCAAAGCGCTGCAAAACCTGTCAATACTTCTGCATACTGCGCGCCAATCTTTGGATGGAATTCCTGCCGGATCATGGCAGATACGGCAGCACTCCTTGGGTATACATCAGACGAATTATACTATGATGACATTGCGTCCAGAATGAAATCTGCCATTCAAAAAGGACTGATCGATGATGACGGGAAGATGCCTCTTGATTTTATGGGCAGTTATGTGCTGGCAATCGCATTTGATCTTGCTCCCGAAAGGAAAAAAAAAAGTATCGCCGGACATTTGATTCGCAAGATAGAAGAAAACGGGGATTGTCTGGATACAGGGTTCCTGACGACGCCGTATCTGCTGGATGCACTCTGTAAGATCGGCAGGATGGACAAGGCATATAAAATCCTGCTTCAGACAAAGTGCCCGTCATGGCTTTATGATGTAGGACGGATTTTGCGGACATTCAAAATAAAAAAGAATGTGGAGGTAACAGACAATGGCAAAATCATTATTTGAGGAACTGGGCGGCAAATACGAAAGGCAAGGGGATTATTTGATACCGTGCTTAACTGTACCCGCCGAAGAAGAACAGGCAATAGGCATCTGGGGGCAACGGCATTTAGATTATCTAAAACAGTACCGTAAAGTTACATACACCAATCTTCTTACAAGCGGCAGGCTAAACGCCTACCTTGCCGACATCAACAGACAGGCACAGGAACGCTTTGAAAGGCTCATAGAGGGTATGAAACAGGCACAGGGCATAACGGAACAGCTAAAGGCAGAAAACGCCTTAGAATGGACAGGATGCCTCAATAACATAAGGGCTTGTGCGAGGGAGATTGTGGAAAAGGAAATTATTTTTGCAT